>Ga0209202_1000272_pt1 | contig 47615 bp, 44 predicted proteins | sample AD_UKC032_MetaG_FD_184416 | JGI IMG/M metagenome (GOLD analysis project Ga0209202, IMG submission 184416) | Active sludge microbial communities of municipal wastewater-treating anaerobic digesters from USA - AD_UKC032_MetaG (SPAdes) (version 2) | ecosystem: Engineered > Bioreactor > Anaerobic >... | reverse complement strand
ATTGTTCAAGTATACCTGACTTAGTGAAACGACCTTGAGCGCGCTCTCCCTCGTCCTCCTGCTTCTTGGCGCCTCGGTGCTGGCGGTTGTCGTCTGCCGCCGTTTCAATCTGCCGCCGGTACTCGGCTACCTGCTGGTCGGCAGCATCATCGGTCCGCATGCGTTGAACCTGATGCAGGATGTACATCGCGCCGAATATCTCGCCGAGTTCGGCGTCGTCTTCCTGATGTTCTCGATCGGCCTCGAATTCTCGCTGCCCAAACTGTACACGATGAAGCGCATCGTCTTCGGGCTGGGCCTGCTGCAGGTCATCGTCAGCATGGTGCTGATCGCCGGTCTGGTCATGATCTTCGGCGTCAACTGGCAGCTCGGTATCGCCCTCGGCGGCGTCTTCGCGATGTCATCGACCGCCGTGCTGACCAAGCTGCTGGCCGAGCGCATGCAGTTCGATACGGCCCATGGCCGCGAAATCATGGGCGTCCTGCTCTTTCAGGATCTCGCGGTGGTGCCCTTGCTGGTTATCATTCCCTCCCTGACCGAACCGCCGGAAAAACTGGCGATGCTTCTCGGCATCGCATTGCTCAAGGCGGTCATCGTTCTCGCGGTGATTCTTGTGTTTGGCCAGCGCCTGATGCGCAAATGGTTCCATTTCGTGGCGCGCGCCAAATCGTCCGAGGTTTTCGTCCTCAACGTGCTGCTGATCACGCTCGGCCTCGCCACACTGACCGAACTGGCCGGTCTGTCGCTGGCCCTCGGCGCTTTTGTCGCCGGCATGCTGATTTCCGAAACCGAATACCGCCTGCAGGTGGAAGAGGACATCAAGCCGTTCCGTGACGTGCTGATGGGCCTGTTCTTCGTCACCATCGGTGTTCGCCTCGACCTGCATATTCTGGTCGGCCTGTGGTGGCAGGTGCTGGTCGTGCTGGTCGGCCTGCTCATCGTCAAGGGCCTCGTTGTCGGCACGCTCTCCTGGCGTCTCGGGGCGACCCCCGGCAACGCCATCCGCTCGGCTCTATGGCTGTGTGCCGGCGGTGAATTCGGCTTCGTGCTGCTCGGCGAAATCACGCACATGCCCAAAGCCATCGAGCAGGCGGCGCTGACCATTCTCGTCCTGTCGATGCTGATCGCCCCCTTCATCATTCACTACAGCGAGAGAATAGTCATGCGCTTCGTCGCCAGCGAATGGATGATGCGCTCGATGCAGCTGACGACGATCGCCGCCCAATCGATGGGCACCGAAAAACACGCGATCCTGTGCGGATTCGGGCGTAGCGGGCAGTACTTGGCGCGTTTCCTGGCGCAGGAGGCGATCAACTACATTGCGCTCGACCTCGACCCCGACCGCGTTCGCGAAGCGGCCGCCGGTGGCGAAACAGTCGTTTTCGGCGATGCCGGACGCAAGGACGCGCTGATTGCCGCCGGCCTGATGCGGGCCAGCGTCGTCATCATCACCGTCAGCGACACGCCGCTCGCCGAAAAAATTCTGTTCCACGTCCTCGCTGCGCGGCCGGATATCCCGGTCATCGTCCGCACCGCCGACGAGCGCAACATCGACCGCCTGTCGCGTGCCGGCGCAGCGGAAGTCGTTCCCGAGGCGCTCGAGGCCAGCCTGATGCTCGCCTCGCATGCACTGGTCCTGCTCGGCGTACCGCCCAATCGCGTCCTCAAGCGTATTCGCCAGACGCGCTCGCAACGCTACAGTCTGTTGCGCGGCTTCTATCGTGGCATCAGCGACCATGACCGCGACGATATCGACGAGCAGCAACAGCCGCGCCTGCACTCGGTCCTCCTCGAACCGGGAGCCGGCGCGATCGGGCGCACCCTCGATGAACTCGACCTGGAGGAACTCGGCTGCGATGTCAGCGCCATCCGCCGGCGCGGCATCCGCGCCGTCGAACCGGCGCCGGAAACACGACTCGAAGAAGGCGACGTCGTCGTCCTGCTTGGCGCACCGGAAGCAGTGACCATAGCCGAAGAACGGCTGCTCCAGAAATGAAAAAAGCCCGCCGAAGCGGGCTTTGGTCAGTACGCCAACAAGGGGGGTCAGAAGGACAGGCAGACCGTATATGGCGTGCCATCAACGATGCTCGCCGTGGCTAGCCCCGCTGGAGTAGCGGTACCGGTAACCGTACCCATAACCTGCATGGAGCCCGTAGCGGCGTTGCCATCATCCATGTTGATATCAAGCTGCTTGGCGAATTTCCCCTGAATACCTTCCGAGCACACAAAATACGACCCGGTCATGGTTGAGATGGGGGCTGTCATTTGGATGCCGATTCTCCCACCATCGGCATTGGTCGGCAGGCCAGCAGTTGCGTCAGAGGAGAAATCGGTTGAGCCCGCCGCCAAGCCTGCCAAGCGGATGTGCTGCCAAAAACGGACCGATTCGCCACCAATCGCGACGGTGTCATTGTATTTGCCGGCAATCGCGCCATTCCCGTTGCCATCGACCGTGCTTGCACCACTGAAGCGAGCCACCGCGCCATTATCATCGCCGGGCAGGCGCCTGAACTTGTCCTGATAACCATAAATAAACAATGGAGTATTTCGGAAATCGTTAGCGAAATTCTTCACCTTGGCGCTGTTGATCAATTCCTGCCCCTTGAGTACGCCGCCGAGCAGCAGGCCAATGATGACCAGCACAATGGCAATTTCGACAAGGGTGAAGCCGCCTTGGGTATTTTTCATGATTTTCTCCGTTGATTTTTGCTGCACAATCTTACGCAAGCTCCGTGCCATGTGAAATTACCCTCAAATGGCAGTATCAGCACCCGATATTTCCGTTTAACCTGTCGAAAATTCGACAGTTGTTGAAAACATGAACACCGCCAAACCACTCAACCCAACGCCCTGGTGGCTGCGTCAGCCGCATTTCCTGCTGGCGGGACATCTTTTGCTGCTGCATTTCCTGGCCTTTGGCGGCTGGAAGCTGCCAGCCGTCCGCATCCTGTGGATCGTCGCACTCGGGCTGTTCCTGCTCTGGCAACCGTTCGTCGCCGGCGAACGGCGCATGAGTCCGCGCCAGGGCGGGCTGCTGCTGGCCGTAGCGCTGGCCTCGACCTGGCTGCTCAACCCGTGGCTGATGCTGATCTGGGGCGGGGCACTGGCGGCGGTGATCGGCGGTCGCGTGCTATGGACCAGCAGTCGCTTCGAACGCAGCGGCTACCTGCTGGCCTTCGGTTATCTGGTCTGCCTGATCATTTTCGGTGTCGTTCCGGAAGTTTCGCCGACGGTCGTGCTCGATCCTTTGCCACGCACGACGATCGGCCTCTACATGCCGGCCATGCTTGCCCTGCTGCCGCTTTTCCCGGCTCATGTACAGCGCCGCCAAGCCGGTGATGCCTTCGACCTGTTCTACGGCCTGCTGGTCTTTCTTGCCCTCGCCGTGTTTGTCCTTGGCGCGCTGGCATTCACTTTCGTAGCTGGCATCAGCTACGTCGAGGCACTGGTCCAGACCTCGCTGTCGATTGCCGCGGCCCTGTTGGTGCTGGCCTGGGCGTGGAATCCGCGAGCGGGATTTTCAGGCATCGGTTCAGCTTTTTCGCGTTACCTGCTCTCGGTCGGGCTGCCACTGGAACAATGGCTGATTCAGCTTGCCGAAGCCAGCGAGAAGGAGAGCCACCCGGTCCGTTTCCTCGCCACGGTGACCGGGCAACTCGAACACATGCCGTGGGTTGTCGGGTGCCGCTGGCGGGCCAATGACGAAGCAGGTGAATTCGGGGATGTTTCGCCGCATATCCAGGTCTATTCGCGTGGCGCCGTCAGCCTGACCGTCTTTTTCCGCTATGCGCCTTCGCCGGCGATGCGCTGGCATGTCGAATGGCTGCTGCGCCTGGCCACCGAGTTTTATCTCGTCAAGTTCCAGACCCACGAATTGCAGCGCATGGGCTACCTGCAAGCAGTTTACGAAACCGGCGCCCGCGTGACGCACGACGTCAAAAACCTTTTGCAGTCACTGCAAACGCTCTGTTACGCAGCGGCGCAACCCGGCGACCCGGTAGCGGTGGCGCAGTTGCTGGCGCGCCAGTTGCCACAGATCGCCGAGCGCCTGAAAACGACACTCGACAAACTGCAGCGGCCGCAGATCGAGGTCAGCAGCGGCATTGCTGCCGACGAATGGTGGGCGCGTCTGAAGGAGCGCCATGCCGGCAACGGCATTACCTGGCACGAATCGCTGAAGGATGCGCCGGAAGTGCCGGGCAACCTGTTCGACAGCGTTGCCGAAAACCTGCTGCAGAATGCGCTGACCAAGCGTCAGCACGAGAATGGCATTGAAATTTCGGTCAATTTGACGGTTGACCGCAACAGCCTGGTTTTCAGCGTTCAGGACAGCGGCCAGACGATCCCGCTCGCGATTGCCGATGCGCTGTTCAAGGAGCCGGTGCAGTCCGAATCCGGCCTGGGCATCGGCCTCTACCATGCTGCAAAACAGGCCGAAGAAGGGGGCTACCGGCTGACCCTGGCAGAGAACCGGCCGGGTACGGTGAGTTTCAGGCTGGGGCGGCGGAACTGACGGCCACAGTCGCCGCAGCGGATGGCTTCAGCGGCCCGACGATCTGATAGACGGACGTATTGCCCTTGCCCTTCAGATAAATGATCTGCGGTTCGCGAAACTCGAAGCGATCCTGCAGGCGCCGATAGGTAGCCTCATCCACATGCACCATGCCCGGCACCCCTTCGCTGGTGATGCGGCTGGCCAGATTGACGGTATCGCCCCACAGGTCGTAGATGAACTTCTTCTTGCCGACGACACCGGCGACGACCGGCCCGGTGCCGATGCCGATCCGCACTTCCAGGCGCAGGCTATTGACCTCGAAATCGTCGCGTAACACATCGCGCATCGCCAGCGCCAGTTCGGCGATCGCCTGCGAATAGTTGCCCTGCTCGTTGTTGAGGCCGCCGGCGGCCATGTAGGCGTCGCCGATGGTTTTGATCTTCTCGACACCAAACTTCTCGGCCAGTTCGTCAAACGAGTAGAAGATGCGGTTCAGCATCGCGAACACCTGCTGCGGCGACATCCCTTCGGCCAGTTTCGTGAAATTGACGATATCGACGAACATCACCGTGACGTCGGCGAAACCATCGGCGATCGTCTGCTTCTCGTGCTTCAGCCGCTCGGCGATCGGACCGGGGAGAATGTTGAGCAGCAGGCGCTCGGAGCGGTCCTGCTCATCCTGCAACAAACGGTGGGTTTCTTCGAGGCTGGCCTGCGCCTTGGCTTTTTCCTGTGTGGAATAACGGAGCAGCAGGTAGACGATGGTCGATACGGCCGCGAAATTCAGCGCGAAGAAGAAAACACTAACCCTGATCGGCACCTGTGTCCCGCCTGGAACCATGCTGTCAGCAAGGAAATAATCGAAAAATCCGGATAGCGCGGTCAGGAAGATGTAGGCAAAAAACCAGGCCGCCGACTCGCGCACGCCGAAGAACAGCACCGCGCCGATCGGCGCCAGCAAGCCCCACAGGCTGATGCCGCTGGCGGTGATGAAATTGCCGATGCTCCACTGCACGACGAAGGGCATGAACAGAAAAAGCGCCAGCTGCGAGTAGCGGAAAAAATTGAAATTGCCACTCTTGAGGAAAAAGATCAGGTTGGAAACCAGCAGCAACTGGAAAACGAAGGGTGCGGTCGACGAGAACTTCGGGCCCATCTGCCAGTACAGGAACAGCCACAGCATCGACCCCAGCGAGACGAGACCGGTGGCAAATACCAGAAGCGATTTTTTCAGGCGTGTCTCGGCGTCGTCATCCGGATTGAATCCGGCGGTACTTAATCCGCGAAACAAGGTAGGCTTGGACTGACTCATTGGATCCCTGCCGTCGAAACGACGGTTCCTGTGCAGTTTGGCAGTCGACAGGCGTGCCGTCAATAAGCCGCCGACATGATCAGGAAGTCAGGAAAACAGGCGCGCCAGTTCTTCCCCGGGCGACGGCGCCCGCATGAAGGCCTCGCCGACCAGGAAGGCATGGACCTGACTGGCGCGCATCAGCGCCACGTCCTCCGGCTTCAGGATGCCGCTTTCGGTGACGACGACGCGCCCGGCCGGGATGCGGTCGAGCAGGCCGAGCGTCGTTTCCAGCGTGACTTCGAAGGTACGCAGGTTGCGGTTGTTGATGCCGAGCAGCGGGGTTTCCAGTTGCAGCGCTGCATCGAGTTCCTCGCCGTTATGCACCTCGACCAGCACGGCCATGCCGTAGCCGTGCGCCTGCGCCTCCAGCACCTGCATCTCGGCCAGGCTCAGCGCGGCGGCGATGAGCAGGATGCAGTCGGCGCCCATGGCGCGCGCTTCGGCGACCTGGTAGGCGTCGACCATGAAATCCTTGCGCAAGACCGGTAGTTCGCACGCCGCACGGGCAGCCTGCAGGTATTCCGGGCAGCCCTGGAAATACTGGCGGTCGGTCAGCACCGAGAGGCAGGCAGCACCATGCTGGGCATAGCTGCGGGCGATCTCCGCCGACTGGAAGTCGGGGCGGATGACGCCTTTCGACGGACTGGCCTTCTTGATTTCGGCAATTACAGCCGGTTGACCGCAACCGATCTTGTGCCGGATGGCACCAACGAAATCGCGCGGCGCCGGCTGCGCGGCAGCCTCGGCCTCGACGACGGCGAGCGGCTTCACCGCGATGGCCGCAGCGATTTCCTCGCGCTTGGTGGCGATGATCCGGTCGAGAATGTCGCTCGCCATTACCGTGCCAGCCGTTGCGTGCATTCGACGAACTGCGCCAGACTGGCGCGCGCCGCCCCGCTGGTGATGGCTTCCCGCGCCTTGGCGATGCCATCGCCGATACTGTCAGCGACATTGGCAACGTAGAGCGCGGCGCCGGCGTTCAGGCAGACGATCTCGCGTGCAGCGCCCGGCTTGTTGTCCAGTGCGCCGAGCAGCATGGCCTTCGACTCTTCGGCACTGCCGACGCGCAGATTGCGCAGCGACAGCATCTGCAGGCCGAAGTCCTCCGGATGCACCTCGTATTCGCGGACCTCGCCATCCTCCAGCTCGCCGACCAGCGTCGCCGCGCCGAGCGAGATCTCGTCGAGATTGTCCTTGCCGTGCACGACCAGCACGCGCTCGGCGCCAAGGCGCTGCATCACGCGCACCTGGATGCCAACGAGGTCGGGATGGAAGACGCCCATCAGCGTGTTCGGCGCGCTGGCCGGGTTGGTCAGCGGGCCGAGGATATTGAAGATGGTGCGCACGCCCATTTCGCGGCGCACCGGTGCGACATGTTTCATCGCACTGTGGTGGCTGGGCGCGAACATGAAGCCGATGCCGGTTTCCGCGATGCAGGCGGCGACCTGTTCGGGCGACAACATGATGTTGGCACCCAGGGCTTCGAGCACGTCAGCGCTGCCGGAACTGGACGACACGCTGCGGCCGCCGTGCTTGGCCACCTTCGCGCCTGCACCGGCGGCGACAAAGATCGACGCCGTCGAGATGTTGAAGCTGTGTGCCGCATCGCCCCCGGTACCGACGATATCGACGAAATGCTTGTCGTAGGGCACCTTGACCGGCGTTGCCAGCTCGCGCATGACGCTGGCGGCGGCGGCGATCTCGCCGATGGTCTCCTTCTTGACGCGCAGCCCGGTGATGATGGCGGCGATCATGACCGGCGTGACTTCGCCGCCCATGATCTGGCGCATCAGCGAGACCATTTCGTCGTGGAAAATTTCGCGGTGTTCGATGACACGCTGGAGGGCGGCTTGCGGGGTCATTTCTTGAATTCGTCCAGGAAGTTCTTGAGCAGGTCGTGACCGCGTTCGGTCAGGATCGATTCGGGGTGAAACTGCACGCCTTCGACGGCCAGCGTCTTGTGGCGGACGCCCATGATCTCGCCGTCGTCGGTCCACGCGGTGATGTCGAGGCAATCGGGCAAGCTGGCGCGCTCGATCGCCAGCGAGTGATAGCGGGTACAGGTCAGCGGATTGGGCAGGCCCTTGAAAACGCCCTCGTTTTTGTGGTGGACCGCGGACACCTTGCCATGCATCAACTGCTTGGCGTGGACGATCTTGCCGCCGAAGGCTTCGCCGATTGCTTGGTGGCCGAGGCAGACGCCGAGCAGCGGAATCTTGCCGGCGAATTCGCGAATCGCGGCCAGCGAGATACCCGCCTGACCCGGCGCACAGGGTCCGGGAGAAATCACCAGATAGTCGGGCTTCAGCCGGGCAATTTCGCCGACGGTGATGGCATCGTTGCGGTAAACCTTCACCTCCTGTCCCAATTCGCCAAAATACTGGACGATGTTGTAGGTGAAGCTGTCGTAATTGTCGATCATCAGCAACATGCTGTTGATTCCTTGCCTGTTTCGTGAGTCCTCGATTCTACATTAAAGGCCCTGCCACAGCCGGGCCGGGGCTTTTCGATTAAAATGTCGCCTTTACCGTCGGATTCGCTCATGAACGCCGCCCACGCCGTCCCGCCGCATACACTTTCCATCGTCGTTCCGTTCTACAACGAGGAAGACAACATCTCGCCGTTGGTCAAGCGCGTGCATGAGGCGCTGGCCGGCTACGAGCATCCGTGGGAACTGGTATTGGTCGATGACGGCAGCAGCGACGCGACGATCGAGCGCGCCCTGCAGTCGGCAAGGGAATACGGGCCGCACGTGCGCATCGTCGAACTGACGCGCAACTTCAAGCAGACCGCCGCCATGCAGGCCGGCATCGATGCCGCGCGCGGCGACGTGATCGTCACCATGGACGGCGATCTGCAGAATGACCCGATCGACATCCCGCGCATGGTCGCCCGTCTGCTGAACGAGGATCTCGACCTCGTTGCCGGCTGGCGCCAGAATCGCCAGGACGGCCTGTTCCTGCGCAAGATTCCGTCGAAGATCGCCAACCGCCTGATCGCCCGCATGACCGGCGTCCATCTGAAGGACTATGGTTGCAGCCTGAAAGCCTTCCGTGGCAGCGTGATCAAGAGCGTCCGCCTCTACGGCGAGATGCACCGCTTCATTCCGGCCTGGCTGGCCACGGTCACGACGCCGCGCCGCATTGCGCAGGAACCGACCACCCACCACGCGCGCACCGCCGGTGTTTCCAAGTACGGCATTTCGCGCACCTTTCGCGTCATTCTCGACCTGATCGCCGTCTTCTATTTCATGCGCTTCCGCGCCCGCCCCGGCCACTTCTTCGGCGGCATCGGACTGGCCCTGACCGCCCTATCCGGCCTCGTGCTGACCTGGCTGGCGTGGATCAAGTTCGGCCTCGGCAACCCCATCGGCGGCCGCCCGGCGCTGATCGTCGCCATCGGCGGCCTGATCGCCGGGGTCCATTTCATCACGACTGGCGTGCTGGCTGAAATCATGGCCCGCATCTATTTCGAATCCGGCACCGTCCGCTCCTACGCAGCGCGCCCGGCAAGTCCGCTGGCAGCCGACCAGGGTTGGCGCAAGCCGGCGTGACTGTCGTGGTCGACGCCGGAATTTACGAAAAATCCGGCGGCAAAATTCTCTTCGCGCTGACTGCCATTCTACTCACCTGGCGTTTCTGGGCGATTCCGCAGATGGGCGTCACACTTTACGTCGACGAAGCGCAATACTGGACTTGGGCACAGCATCTGGACTGGGGTTATTACTCCAAGCCGCCCGGCGTCGCTGCATTGATCGCTTTGTCCACCGCGCTGTTCGGCAATGACCTGCTCGGGGTCAAGGCGCTGGCCATGTTGTGCTACCCGCTCACCGCCGCTGCCTGCTGGTTGATTGCCCACCGCCTCTACGATGCGCGCGTTGCGTTCTGGTCGGCGCTCGCCGTGCTGACCCTGCCGATTTTCGCGTGGCTCGGCCTCTTTGTCTCGACCGATGCCTTGCTGACTTTGTTCTGGGCGCTGGCCTTGCTGGCCTATCTGCGGGCGCTGGACAGCGACCGGTGGAGCGACTGGCTGCTGCTCGGCCTTGCCTGCGGCCTCGGACTCCTTTCCAAATACACGATGGCCGCCTTTCTCGGCGCCGCATTCCTGCATCTGCTGGCCTTCCACCGTTCGCGCCTCGGCACGCCCAAGCCGTGGCTGGCAGCGGGACTGGCACTGTTGATCCTGAGCCCCAATCTCTACTGGAACTTCGCCCACGACTTCCCGACCCTGCGCCATACTGCCGAAATCACGGTCAGCAAACGCGCCGGCGGCGGGCTGCGCGCGCTCGGCGAATTCTGGGCCGCCCAATGGGGCGCCTTCGGGCCGGTGTTCGGCAGCGTTTTCGTCCTGATCCTGCTGCGCGTCCGCGAAAGCTGGCGCAACCAAGCGACGCGGCTACTGCTCTGGTTCTCGCTGCCGCTGTGGGCCATCGTTTCGGCCCAGGCGCTCAACAGCAATGCCAACGCCAACTGGGCGGCACCAGCCTTCGCGCCGGCCACCATCGCTGCCGTCGCCTGGCTGTTACAACGCGGAAAGCAGCGCCTATTGGTGATCGGCGTGGTCATCAATGTCGTTCTGATCGGGATCGCCTACCACTGGCAGCAAGTGCTTGTTACGGTCGACGGCGAAACTGCGGCGAAATTGAATTTCTACAAGCGCGCTCAGGGCTGGGACGAACTGGGCCGTCAACTAAAACCAATTATCACCGCACACCCTGACGCGGTGCTGGTCGCCGACAACCGCACCCTGCTCGCCCACATGCTCTACGAGGTGCGCGACCTGAAGCCGGTTGCCGCCAGCTGGAACCCGAGCGGCAAGCCGAGCGACCATTACAAGCTGACCACCGACCTCCGCCCCTACATCGGCCGCGATGCCCTGCTGATCAGCATGGACCCGGTCGGCGCCGACCTTTCCAGCCGCTTTGCCGGGATCGACAAGCTGGCGACCCTGCAAGCGCCAATCGACGCGCAAACCTCGCGCATCATGGACGTTTATCTGCTTCGTGACTTCAAAGGCTACTGAATTCCGCTTCGCGCTGCTGGCCTTCGGCCTGCTGGCCGTGATCTTCGTCGCCTTTCCGCAGATAGATCTGGCGGCCAGCGGGCTTTTCTACCGTGGCGACGGGGTGTGGGCGCTGCATCGCACCTCGCCTTGGCTGTTTCTTCCATATCACGGATTACCGCGCCTCGGACAAGGGCTGATCATCATCCTGCCGATCCTCTGGGCGCTGAGTTTCGTCAGGCGCTTTCCGGCGCTGAAGGCGCGCCGCGCGACATTCGGCTTCCTCCTCGTCGGCGGCCTTCTCGGCCCGGTTTTGCTGGTCGATGCGACACTGAAGGAGCATTCGGGACGTGCCCGTCCGATTAGAGTCGAACAGTTCGGCGGGGTTCAGCAATTCACGCCGGCCTTCGTGGTCGCCGACCAGTGTGAAAATAACTGCTCCTTTGTCAGCGGCCATGTCGCCACCGCCGCGTTCATCATGGCATTCGGCTGGCTTGGCACGCCGGCCGTACGCCGCCGCTGGCTGCTGGCCAGCATCGGTTTCGCGGCTTTCATGGCGCTGGTACGCATGGTGCCGGGCGGGCACTTCCTGTCCGATACCATCTTTGCCTGGTTCGCGACCTACTTCACGCTGTGGCTGACCGAGTGGCTCTTCCGCAAGCTCGGCTGGCTTCCGTAGCCATCAGTCGATCCGCGTATCCAGCCCCTGTTCGGCCAGTTCGGCGGCACGCAGCACGGCAAGCGCCTTGTTGCGCGTTTCGGTCCATTCGGAATTTGGGTCCGAATCGGCAACGATCCCGGCACCGGCCTGGACATGCAGCTTCCGGTCCTTGATGACAGCAGTACGAATCGCAATCGCGATATCCATGTCGCCATTGAAACCGAGATAACCGACCGCACCGGCGTAAATACCGCGCTTGACCGGTTCGAGTTCGTCGATGATTTCCATCGCCCGCACCTTGGGCGCGCCGGAAACGGTGCCGGCCGGAAAAGTGGCGCGTAACACGTCAAGCGCGTCGAGCCCTGGCTGCAGCCGGCCTTCGACGTTGGAAACAATATGCATGACATGGGAGTAACGCTCGACAATCATGTTCTCGGTCAGCCTGACCGAACCGACCCGTGCGACGCGGCCGCAGTCGTTGCGCCCGAGATCAAGCAACTGGGTGTGTTCGGCGCGCTCCTTCTCGTCGGCGAGCAGCTCGACAGCCAATGCAGCATCCTCTTCCGGCGACGCGCCGCGCTTGCGGGTACCGGCGATCGGCCGCACCGTGACGCGCTCACCTTCGAGGCGCACGAGAATTTCCGGCGAAGCGCCGACCACGTGGTAATCCTCGAAATCGAAGTAAAACATGTAGGGTGATGGATTCAGGCTGCGCAACGTGCGGTAGAGCGCCAGCGGACTGGCGTGGAAGGGCTTGGTCATGCGCTGCGAGAGGACGACCTGCATGATGTCGCCCTCGGTGATGTATTCCTTGGCCTTGAGTACGGCTTTCTTGAACGCCGCTTCGCCGGACACCGAAACCGCCGGCTCGGAATGCACTGGCTGCTCGCTTGGGATCGTTACCGGCATGCGCAGTTTGCCCAGCAATTCCTTGAGGCGCGCCCGCGCCTTCTGCCAGGCACCCGGAAAACCGGGTTCGGCATAGACGATCAGGGTCAGCTTGCCGGAAAGGTTGTCGACGACAGCAATTTCCTCGGAAAGCAACAGGCCGATGTCAGGCGTGCCAATATCGTCCGGCTTGTTGGTGCGGGTCAGGCGGGTTTCGACATAGCGCACGGTATCGTAGCCGAAACAGCCGACCAATCCGCCGCAGAAGCGCGGCAGGCCGGCCTGCGGCGCGGCACGGAAACGCTGCATGAACTTGCCGATGAAGTCGAGCGGGTTGGTGTCGTCCTCGCGTTCGGCGATACGGTTGCCGGTCAGCACCAGCACCTGATGGCCATGGACGACGATGCGCGTCTGCGCGGCGAGGCCGATGATCGAGTAACGGCCGAAGCGTTCGCCGCCCTGCACCGATTCGAGCAGATAGGTGTAGGGGCCGCCGTTGGGTCCACTGCACAGCTTGAGGTAGATCGACAGTGGTGTATCGAGGTCGGCGAAGGTTTCCAGCGTCACTGGAATGCGGTTGTAGCCTTGCGCGGCAAGCGCGTTGAATTCGATTTCAGTCATGGGGAGCCTCGAAAATGACAGGGAGTTGCGTACTGGAGCATTGCGCCAGACGGGCGCAAATGGAGAGCGGGTGAGATCAGGGGCGCCAGCGACGCCAACCGTGCCATTCGTTCCAGATACGCAGAGTCGTCATTTGTTCTTGAGGTCTTGAAAATCGGGGGCTTGCCGCCATCTGACAAGCAGAACGCATACTAGCGCATCGCCGGCGCCGCTGTCCACCGGCGTAAATGACATCGCGCCGATGATATTCGGAACATAATGCGTGGCGGTCGCGTCAAATCAGTTCTTTCCTCGCCCGCAACCGCCGGACCTGCCCCCTGAACGAGAACCAGAGAAACCAGCCATGCCCAACCAGGAAAAATACCGAATCGAAATCCAGCCGGTGCCGCAGTTCATCCCCGAACAGTCCGATCCGGACGACAGTCGCTATGTCTTCGCCTACACCATCACCATCCGCAACTGCGGCGAACTGCCGGCGCAACTGATTGCCCGCCACTGGATCATTACCGACGCCAACAACGAGGTGCAGGAAGTGCGCGGCCTCGGTGTCGTCGGCAACCAGCCGCTGCTCAAGCCGGGCGAATCGTTTGAATATTCCAGCGGTTGCGCGCTGGCGACGCCGGTCGGTACGATGAAAGGCTCTTACCAGATGGTCGGCGAGGATGGAACGCGCTTCGAGGCGGAAATCCCCGAATTCGTTCTCGCAATTCCCAGGGTCCTGCATTGAGCCTCAAGCACAGCTACACGCTGATTGCGCCGTTCTACGACGCAGCGATTTCCCGCGCCACGCGCGCCGCCCGCAAACGCAGCCTGGCGGTGCTTCCGGACACGCCATGCAGGGTTTTGCTGGCCGGTGTCGGCACCGGCCTCGATCTGCCGCATCTGCCTCCGCAGCACCATTACGTCGGTCTTGATCTGACCCACGCCATGCTGCGCCGCGCTTTGCCGCAAGCCAGGCATGTCGACTTCACGGCAACCCAGGGTGACGCCCAGAATCTGCCATTCACTTCAGAGAGTTTCGATATTGCCGTGCTGCACCTGATCCTTGCCGTCGTACCCGAACCGGCGCGCTGTTTTGCCGAGATCGAACGCATTTTGCGTCCGGGCGGCACAGTACTGGTTTTCGACAAGTTTCTGCGCCATGGACAGGCAGCCCTGATTCGGCGCCTGGCCAGCCCGTTCGTCAGCCGCATCGCGACGCGACTCGATGTCGTCTTCGAACCGCTTTTGAATGCGGCCCCCGGCCTGCACGTTGAACACGACCAGCCGGCACTGGCCGGTGGCTGGTTCCGGATGATCCGCCTGCGCAAATCAGATCAGACCGGGTCCGCCTTGCCTAGCGCATCCTCGATCCAGGCTTCAAGCAGCGTGTAGGTCACCGCCAGCACGACCGGCCCGACGAAAATCCCGATCAGGCCGAAGCCAAGCAGGCCACCGATTACGCCAGCGAAAATCAGCAGCAGCGGCAGATCCGCCCCCTTCTTGATCAACACCGGACGCAAAAAATTGTCGAGCGTCGCGACAACGATGCTCCAGACCAGCAGAAAGGTCGCCCAGCCGTGGTCGCCGGTCCAGTACATCCACGCTACCGCCGGAAACAGCACCAGCGATGGCCCGACCTGAGCGATGCACAGCATCAGCATCAATGCTGAAAGCAGCGCTGCGAAGGGAACACCGGCCACCGCCAGACCGATGCCGCCGAGCGCGGTCTGGACGATTGCCGTGACACCGACACCGAGCGCCACACCACGAATGGCCTGACCGGCGAGGATGACCGAATTTTCACCGCGCTCGCCGGCCAGACGCCGGCCAAAGCGGTGTACCGTATGGGCCGCCGCTTCCCCGTTGGAGTACATGATGGCTGCCAAAGGCAACACCAGAAGAATCTGGACCAGCACGGTACCGAGACTGCCGGCATGTCCGAACATCCACTTGGCGGCACTGGAAACATAAGGGGTTGATTTGGCGACCAGCCCGGCTGGGCCGGAATCAGCGAGTTGCGACCAACTCGCGGCCAGTTTTTCGCCGACCAGCGGCACTCCTGCCACCCATTCCGGCGGTTGCGGCAACCCGGTCGCGGCGACAGTCTTGATCACCGTCGTCATTTTGTCGGAATGTTCGGCAATGGTATCGATCGCCAACCAGAGCGGAACGACCAGTATCAGCAGCATGCCCAGCGTCATCACAGCGACCGCCGGACTGCGCCGGTTGCCAAGCCGAGCCTCCAGAGACCTCAACAACGGCCAGGTCGCCACCACCAGCATCACCGCCCAGATGGTCGCCGCCAGAAATGGGCGCAAAATCCAGAGCGTCCCTCCGATCAACAACAGAAGGCAAATGATGGCCAGCGTGGTGCGAGTCAAATCCTGGCGGACAGCAGACATGGCTAACTCCGGTAATCGGCGTTGATCTTGACGTAATCGTAGGAAAAATCGCAGGTGTAAACATTGGCGGCGGCGCTTCCGCGGCCGAGATCGACGCGCACCGTGATTTCTGCCTGCTTCATGATGCGCGCACCGTCTTCTTCCCTGTACGCGGCAGCACGGCCACCGTTCTCGGCAACCAGAACATCATCGAGCCAGACCTTGACGCCATCGACCTCGAGATCGGCTATACCGGCATAGCCGATCGCCGCCAGAATGCGCCCCAGGTTGGGATCGGAGGCGAAGAAGGCCGTCTTGACCAGCGGTGAATGGCCGATCGCGTAACCGACCTGGCGGCATTCGGCCGTCGTTTTGCCGCCCTCGACGACGACCGAGATGAACTTGGTAGCCCCCTCGCCATCACGGACGATGGCCTGCGCCAGCTCGACCGCGACGGAGATGATTGCCGCCCTGACCTCGTTCCAGCCGGCATCGGTAGCGGACGCAAACATTGCACCCGACTGGCCGCTGGCGATCAACACGAATGAATCATTGGTCGACGTATCTCCGTCGACAGTAATGCAGTTGAAAGAGGCATCGGCGGCGTCTCTGGCCAACTGGTCAAGCAGGGGCTGTGCAATGCCGGCGTCGGTGGCGAGAAAGCCAAGCATGGTCGCCATGTTCGGGCGGATCATGCCAGCCCCTTTGGAGATGCCGGAAATCATAACCTTTTTGCCGTTGACCGCAACAGTCCGCGAAGCGGCCTTGGCGACGGTATCGGTGGTCATGATGGCGTGTGCGGCGGCATGCCAGTTGTCGGCCTTGAGATCGTCCTTGACGGCCGGCAAGCCGGCCGTGAGGCGGTCAACCGGGAGGGGTTCGAGAATGACGCCGGTCGAGAACGGCAAGACCTGTTCCGGCGCGACGCCAAGCAACTCGCCAACCGCCTCGCACGTTGCTTGCGCGGCCTGGCGCCCGGGTTCGCCGGTACCGGCATTGGCGATACCCGTATTGATGACCAGCGCGCGGATGCCATTGCCGCTCGCCAGATGCTCGCGGCACAACTGCACTGGCGCCGCGCAGAAGCGGTTTTGCGTGAACACGCCAGCCACCGTGCACCCGGCATCGAGGACGAGCAGGGTCAGATCGCGCCTGTTTAACTTGCGGATCCCGGCTTCCGCCGTACCAAGGCGGACACCCGCTACAGGAAACAGTTGGTCGGCAGCAGGGGTGGTGTAATTGACAGGCATTCTCGTGACTCCAAAAGCATCAAGGCACCACGTCGGGTGCCTTGGGGATCAGGAAAGTTTTCCGTGGCAGTGTTTGTATTTCTTGCCCGAACCACATGGGCAGGGATCGTTGCGCCCGACCTTGGGACCGGCGTCCGCCGGCTGCTGCTGCGGCGCTGGCGCCTCACCGGTGCCCCTACCAAACTCCGCGTCGACAACGTCGGCATGCTGGTACTGTACGTTGTGCACGTCGGCGTGCGGTGCCGTTTCCTCGACATCTTCCTGCGACCGGATCTGCACGGTGAATACGATGCGGGTGACGTCCTTGCGCACCTGTTCGAGCAGGCGCTCGAACAGTTCGAAGGCCTCGCGCTTGTATTCCTGTTTCGGATTTTTCTGCGCATAGCCGCGCAGATGGATGCCCTGACGCAGATGATCGAGCGCCGACAGGTGCTCGCGCCAGTGGGTGTCGAGGCTCTGCAGCATCACGTTGCGCTCGAACTGGTGGAAGCTCTCGGCACCGACCATGTCGATCTTGGCCTGGTAGGCCTCATCAGCCCCTTGCTGGATACGGGCAAGGATTTCGTCGTCCGACAGCGTCGACTCGTTCTTGAACCACTCGGCAACCGGTGCCTCGATCTGCAGTTCGGAAGCCAGATCGCGCTCGACGCCATCCATATCCCATTGCTCCTCGACCGAATCGACGGGCACGTGGGCGCGAAAAATCTCGGCGATGACACTTTGCCGCATGGCGTGGATGGTTTCGGAAATATCTTCGGTTTCCAGCAATTCGTTGCGCTGCTGGTAAATCACCTTGCGCTGGTCGTTGGAAACGTCGTCGTATTCGAGCAACTGCTTGCGGATGTCGAAGTTGCGCGCCTCGACCTTGCGTTGCGCGGATTCCAGCGAACGGGTGACGAGCGGGTGCTCGATCGCCTCGCCCTCGGGCATCTTCAGCTTGTCCATGATGGTGCGCAAACGCTCGCCGGCGAAGATGCGCAGCAAGGGGTCGTCGAGCGACAGGTAGAAACGCGACGAACCGGGGTCACCCTGACGGCCGGCACGGCCACGCAACTGGTTGTCGATGCGGCGCGACTCGTGGCGCTCGGAACCGATGATGTGCAGGCCGCCGGCAGCCAGCACCTGATCGTGCGGCTTCTGCCACTCCTCGCGCATCTTCGCCATCTGCGCCTCACGCTCGGACAGCGCCAGCGACTCGTCGTGCTTGACCGCAGAAACCGCTTTCTCGATGCTGCCGCCAAGGACGATGTCGGTACCGCGACCGGCCATGTTGGTGGCGATCGTGATCTGCCCCGGTCGACCGGCTTCGATGACGATTTCCGCCTCGCGGGCGTGTTGCTTGGCATTGAGCACCGAATGCGCCAGCTTTTCCTTGTCGAGCAGGCCGGAGAGCAATTCCGACGCCTCGATCGAAGTCGTACCGACCAGCACCGGCTGGCCGCGCTTTGAGCAGTCCTTGATGTCGGCGATGATCGCCGCGTGCTTTTCGTCGGCCGTCTTAAAGACCAGGTCATTCATGTCCTTTCGGATCATCGGACGATGGGTCGGGATGACGACGGTTTCGAGGCCGTAAATTTGCTGGAATTCGTAGGCCTCGGTATCGGCCGTGCCAGTCATGCCGGCCAGCTTGCCGTACATGCGGAAATAGTTCTGGAAGGTGATCGAGGCCAGCGTCTGATTCTCGGCCTGAATCGCCACGCCTTCCTTGGCTTCGACCGCCTGGTGCAGACCGTCCGACCAGCGGCGGCCGGCCATCAAGCGACCGGTGAATTCGTCGACGATGATCACTTCGCCGTTCTGCACGACGTATTGCTGATCTTTCTGGAACAGCGTCAGCGCGCGCAACGCGGCATTGAGGTGGTGCATCAGCGTGATGTTCGCCGAATCGTAGAGGCTGCGCCCCTCCTGCAGGATGCCATGCTGGACCAGAAGTTGCTCAGCATGTTCGTAGCCGGCTTCCGACAGATGAACCTGATGCCCCTTCTCGTCGACCCAGTAATCACCCTCGCCATTTTCCTCCTGCGCCCGGCTCAACTGCGGCACCACGTCCTTCATGCGCAGGTAGAGGTCGGTATGATCCTCGGACTGGCCGGAAATGATCAACGGCGTGCGCGCCTCGTCGATCAGGATCGAATCGACCTCGTCGACAATCGCATAATTCAGCCCGCGCTGGACACGCTGGTTGGCGGCATAGACCATGTTGTCGCGCAGATAGTCGAAACCGAATTCGTTGTTGGTGCCGTAAGTGATATCTGCCGCATAAGCCGCCTGCTTGGCTTCATGATCCATCTGCGACAGGTTGACGCCGACGCTCAGGCCGAGGAAGCGGTGCAGACGCCCCATCCATTCGGCGTCGCGGCTGGCCAGGTAGTCGTTGACCGTGATGACATGGACGCCCTTGCCCGAAATGGCGTTGAGGTAGGAAGGCAAGGTGGCGACCAGCGTCTTGCCCTCGCCGGTCCGCATTTCGGCGATCTTGCCGTAATGCAGCACCATGCCGCCGACCATCTGCATGTCGAAATGGCGCATGCCGAGTTCGCGCCTGCCGGCTTCGCGGACCACGGCAAAAGCCTCGGGCAGCAGCGCATCGAGTGATTCGCCATCGGCATGACGCCGGCGGAACTCATCCGTCTTGGCGCGCAAGGCCTCGTCGTTCAGGGCTTCGATGGCGGGCTCGAAGGCATTGATGCGCTTGACCGTCTGAGCGTATTGTTTGATTAGCCGGTCGTTGCGGCTGCCGAAAACTTTTTTGAGGAGGCCAGATATCATCGCGGGGATCGTAGTTGCGCGGGGCGCGGCAAAGGGCGAATTCTAACACGCCGACCGAACCCGGCGGAGACGACCTGGATCAAGCCTGCCAAACGACCTAGCGGTGCTTGACCATCGCGTATTCGACGCCCTGCTTGAGGAAATGCGCCGGATTCTGCGCGACGCCGAGCATGCGTACCTCGAAATGCAGATGCGATCCGGTTGACCGGCCGGTACTGCCGACCGCGCCGATTTTTTCGCCGCGCTTGACCAGGCTCCCCGCCTTGACGTTCATCCGCGACAAATGGGCATAACGGGTCGTCAGGCCATCGCCATGATCGACTTCGATCATGTTGCCGAAATCACCGTGATAGGCTGCTGCGAGAATCACACCATCGGCTGCGGCAACGACCGGATCACCGGTGTCGGCGTTGAAATCGATGCCTTCGTGAACCGCGCGCAGGCCGTTGATCGGATCGCTGCGCCGCCCGAACGGGGAACCCAGCACGGCTTCCTTGACCGGCAGCGTGGTCGGCAACAGCCGATCCTTGACCCGCTTTTCGAGAAACCGGGATTCGATGAAGCTTAGTTCGTCGGAACGCACTTCGACCTCCTGCGCCAGGCGGTCAATCTCGCGTTGCAGTTCATCGGCCGCCAGCGGCGCCGGCACGAACGCACCGCCCTGTCCCGCTGCCGGCTTGCTCGCCGGCGGCGCTTCACGCTTGATGCCGGCGATTCCGGCGAGCCGGTCACCGAGTGTATCCAGGTGCAGAACCTGCGCCTGCAATTCACCGAGGCGGGTAGCCATCAACTGCAGGTTGTTGTTCAGGAATTGCTGCGCCTGGTGCGTCTCCTGCTGCTGCGAAAGCACCTCGTCCTGACTGCCTGCACGCGACCCGTGCGCGGTCAGCCACGAAATGAGCGTCGCGGAGAACATGACCAGCGACAGAAAAGCGAAGCCCGCGATCGCCAGATGGCGAGGCATAATGGTGACTGTCCGTGCCACCTTCAGGTGGCGTGAAACCAGAATGATCTGCAAAAAAATCTCCTATGACCAACGGGCTTGAGCACTATCTCGACAACGATGCCGCCGCCGGCAGGGTAATGGCCCATGCCCGGTTGTTGCTCAAGCTGGCGCGCCGCTTCGAAGCGATAGCCCCGGCAGTGCTGGGCCAAGTAGCGCACGTTGCCAACTACAAGTCGGGGAAAATCGTTATCCACGCCGATAACGGCGCAGTCGCCACCAAACTTCGCCAGATGGGGCAGCGTTTGTGTGACGAGTTGTCTATTGAAGGGGCGCAGTGTAGCGGGATCGAAGTGAAAGTTCAACCCCGACAAATCCCTTGCCAATCAATGGGTTCAACAAACAAGCCCCTTTCAGCAAGGGCTTGCGGAGCATTGCGGTCGACCTCGGAAAACCTGCCAGAAGGGCCGTTGCGCGAAGCGCTCGAAACGCTGTTGTCCAGCGCCGCTAAGGAATGAGCGCGACGCGCTCGATGATCATTAGCGCGAAAACAATCAAGGCGAAGACAATTCCGTAACGAAAAAGCCGCCAGGAAAAGGCAAGGTAATTGCGGTTGCCGGTAAGTACGTATATCAGCAAACCGGCACCGATGGCGACAACCAGAATGACCGCCAGCAGACGCAGCAGCCACATGGCAAGTTACGCCGGCTGGTTGAGCCAGCGCGTCACGCCGACTGGTGCCCGCTCTGCTTCGTCGAAAGTAACCAGTTCCCAGGCTTCCGGATGATCGAGAAGTTCGCGGGCCAGCAGATTGTTCAGTGCGTGCCCCCCTTTGTGCGACGAATAGGCGGCCAGTAGCGGGTGGCCAAGCAGGTAGAGATCACCGACCGCGTCGAGAATCTTGTGTTTGACGAACTCGTCACCGTAACGCAGACCATCCTGATTCAGGACACGGAATTCGTCGAGAACGATCGCGTTCTCCAGTCCACCGCCGAGTGCGAGGCCATTTTCGCGCAGATATTCGACTTCCTGCATGAAGCCGAAAGTACGGGCACGCGCAACTTCGCGGATATAGGAATGCTCGGCAAAATCGATTTCGGCTTTCTGCGCCGATTTGTCGATGGCCGGATGATTGAAGATGATCGAGAAGCTTAGCTTGTAGCCGTCGTACGGCTCGAAACGCGCCCACTTGTCGCCGTCGCTAACCTCGATGGACCGCGTGACGCGGATGAATTTCTTGGCGGCATTCTGCTCCTCGATCCCGGCCGACTGGATCAGGAAGACAAAGGGCGAAGCCGAACCGTCGAGAATCGGCACTTCCGGCGCATCCAGATCGACCCAGGCATTGTCGATACCGAGGCCGGCGAAGGCCGACATCAGGTGTTCGATGGTCCCCACCTTGACCCCGTCCATTTCGAGACAGGAACACATGCGCGTGTCACCGACCATCAGTGCAGCGGCGGGAATATCAACGGGCTCGGGCAGGTCGACGCGGCGGAAGACAATACCGGTATCGGGCGCGGCAGGACGCAGGGCCATATTGACCTTGACACCACCGTGCAGACCCACCCCGGAGGCGCGGGTGACAGTCTTGAGCGTGCGTTGCTTTAACATGCAAGTACTTGAATAATCTGGGGTACGGCGCATTGTAGCACAATGCGCCGTGGCCCTTTTTCAGAGAATGGTTTTACTGCACTCAGTCAGCCTGCTTGCGCAGAAAGGCTGGAATGTCGTAGCGATCGACGCCGCTGTTGGCAAGTGCTTCGACCGTCACGTTGCGCTGACCGCGACGAACCACCGAGGGCACCTCAAGGTGCGAGTAGTCGACCGAGGAAGGCGACGAGGGCGCAAAGGCCACTGCATCTCCAGTCCCGGTTGCCAGGGTCTGGACGACCGGCGTGTTGACCACCTCGAATTGCTGGCGGTTGCCGCGCACGGCGACCTGACCAAGACCGGTCGCTACCACGGTAACGCGCAAGGAATCGCCCATCAATTCGTCGTAGACCGCGCCAAAAATGATGTGCGCGTCATCGGCGGCGAACGCCTTGACCGTGTTCATCACCTCGTTGACCTCCTTCATCTTGAGGCCGCCCTTGGCCGCCGTGATGTTGACCAGCACGCCCTTGGCACCCGACAGGTTGACCCCTTCGAGTAGCGGCGAGGCGACGGCCTGCTCGGCGGCGATGCGCGCGCGATCGACGCCGGCAGCTGCGGCGGAGCCCATCATGGCACGCCCCATTTCGCTCATGACCGTGCGCACGTCCTCGAAGTCCACGTTGACCATTCCAGGATAGGTAATGATTTCGGCGATGCCGCCGACCGCGTTCTTCAGCACATCGTCGGCCGCCTTGAAGCAGTGGTCGACATCGGCGTCGTCGCCCATGACTTCCATCAATTTGTCATTGAGGATGACGATCAGCGAATCGACGTGCTTGGAAAATTCGGCAATACCGAGTTCGGCCGCCTTCATCCGCTTGTTACCCTCGAAACCGAACGGCTTGGTAACCACGCCGACGGTCAGGATGCCCATTTCACGGGCAATCTCGGCCACCACCGGCGCCGCGCCGGTGCCGGTGCCGCCGCCCATGCCGGCCGTGATGAAGGCCATGTGGGCGCCTTCCAGCGCGGCGCGTATCTCGTCGCGATGCGATTCAGCTGCCGCCTGTCCGGCCTCGGGCTTGGCGCCGGCACCAAGGCCGGTCTTGCCCAGAGCCAGCTTGGACGACGCCGTGTTGCGCTTCAATGCCTGCGCATCAGTGTTGGCGGCAATGAACTCGACGCCATTCACCCCTTCGTGAATCATGTGCTCGATGGCATTGCCACCGGCACCGCCGACCCCGAACACCTTGATGATCGTGCCGCACGCTTCTTCCTTCTCGATGATCTCAAACATATCTACCTCCTCTGAAAAAACCTTGAAAAATTAAAAATTCTTGGAAAACCACGACTTCATGCCGTCGAAGACATCCTTGACGCCCTGCTTTTCCTTGATCTTCTGACTGCGCTTACGCTGGGCCTGCGCCTCCAGCAACAGGCCGAACGACGTCGAGAAACGCGGGCTCTTGACGACATCGGCCAGGCTGCCGGTGTATTTCGGGCTACCCAGGCGGACCGGCATGTGAAAGATTTCCTCGCCCAGATCGACCATGCCCGGCATGATGCTGGCGCCGCCGGTAAGCACGATGCCTGATGACAACACCTCCTCGAAACCTGCCCGCCGCAGTTCGTGCTGGATCAGTTCATAGAGTTCCTCGACCCGCGGCTGTATCACGTCGGCCAGTGCGCGGCGGCTCAGCTTGCGGCTCGGCCGTTCGTCCACCCCGGCAACTTCCATCGTTTCGGCCTGGTCGGCCAGTTGCGACAGGGCACAGCCATACTTGCACTTGATGTCTTCCGCCTCACGGGTCGGCGTGCGCAGGGCCATCGCGATGTCGTTGGTGATCTGGTCGCCGGCAATCGGGATCACCGAGGTATGACGGATCGCCCCCTGCGTCCACACCGCGAGATCGGTCGTCCCGCCGCCGATGTCGATCAGGCAGACACCGAGATCCTTTTCATCTTCGGACAACACGGCGTAGCTGGAAGCCAGCGGCTGCATCACCAGATCGTTAACCTCGAGACCGCAACGGCGCACGCACTTGACGATATTCTGGGCGGCCGAAACGGCACCGGTGACGATGTGCGTCTTGACCTCCAGGCGCATGCCGCTCATGCCGATCGGCTCGCGGATGCCGTCCTGGCCGTCGATGACAAACTCCTGGGTCAGGATATGCAGGATTTCCTGATCCGCCGGCATCGGCATCGCCTTGGCTGTCTCGATGACGCGCTCGACATCGTTGGCCGTGACTTCCTTGTCCTTGATCGCCACCATGCCGTTGGAGTTGAAGCTCTTGATGTGGCTGCCGGCGATACCGGTGTAAACATCTTTCACCTTGCAGTCGGCCATTAGCTCGACTTCCTGAACGACGCGGCTGATGGTGTGCACCGCCTCTTCGATATTCACGACGACGCCCTTCTTGAGACCGCGCGAGTCTTGCGAGCCCATGCCGATCACATTCAACCGGCCCTCGGGCGTAATCTCGGCGACCAGCGCGACGATTTTCGAGGTGCCGATATCCAGCCCGACAACCAGATCCTTGTTATCCCTGCTCATAGCCCTACTTTCCCTTCCCTTCCCCAGCGACTCGCATCGCAAAGCCGTTCGGATACCGCAAATCGACCACCGCAGGCTGCCCCGCACGTTTGGCGACGAGCTCCGGGTAGAACGCCACAAAACGCCGCAAGCGCGCAGCCACCGGTGATTTCTGCTGTTCGCGCCCCATCTGAACGAGCATGCCGCTGTCGAGCTTCACCTGCCACGCCAGACGCGGCGACAGTGTGACCTGCACCGGCCTCTGCTCCAGCGCCTTGAAATCCCCGACAAACTCGCCGTAGCGCTTCAACACCTCGGGCGCCGTTCCCGGTGGCCCATATAGCAGGGGCAGCGTGCCGATTTCCGCTTCCGGCGCGCTGGCGGCGAACACTTCGCCAAAGCTGTTGACAAGTTCGTCGCGGCCTTCGCCCCAGCGCGCTGCCGGGCGATGCTCCTCGACCTTCACTTCCAGCCGCGCCGGCCATACCCGCCGCAACTCGACCTTGCGTACCCAGGGCAGTCTCTCCAGTTCGCCGCGCACCGCTTCCAGGTTGATGCTGAAGAAATTGCCCTTCAGTACACCAGACAACACCTGCTCGACTTCCGTCCGCTGCGTATGCTGCAAGGCCTGTGCAAAAACCACCTGCTGGACCGGTAGCGATGGCACGCGCACCAGCCAGACCACCGCGCCAGCCAGCACAGCGGCCCCCGCCGACAAGATCAGCAGATCGGCGGCTGCATTGAGCAGGTGCGGTTTGTTCCACATTCATCTGGCCTCCCGCCTGGCCGCCCCAAGGGATGCCAGCACCCCCTTGGGGGGTAGCGAACGGAGTGCGCTTAAAGGTCGTCTCATGTCAGTCATTGGCCGCAAGTTCAAGCACACGACGCACCAGCACCGGGTATTCCATACCGGCCACGCGGGCCGCCATCGGCACCAGGGAATGGTCGGTCATGCCGGGCGCCGTGTTTACTTCGAGAAAGTAGTGCCGGCCCGCTTCATCCATCAGGAAATCGACCCGCCCCCAGCCGCGCCCGCCGAGAATGCGGAAGGCCTCCAGCGCACCCTTGCGGATTTCCATTTCCTTCGCATCGGGCAAACCGCAGGGGCACAGGTAGCGCGTGTCGTCGCGGCTGTATTTGGCTTCGTAATCGTAAAACTCTGTGGCCGGCTCGATCTTGATGATCGGCAGCGCCAGCATGTCGTCGCCGCTACCGAGAATGCCGACCGTGTATTCGCCGCCCATGACGCCCTGCTCGGCGATCACCAGCGGATCGTGTCTGGCGGCCTCGGCGTAGGCGAGGTGCAGCGTGTCGCGCTGCTTGACCTTGCTGATGCCAATCGACGAGCCCTCATGGGCCGGCTTGACGAAAATCGGCAGACCGAGTTCTTCCTCGATGTCTGCAAAATCCGAATCGGCAGTGAGCAGCGCATATTCCGGCACCGGCAGGCCAGCCGCCTGCCACAGCAGCTTGGTGCGGAACTTGTCCATGCCGAGGGCCGATGCCATCACGCCGGATCCGGTGTAGGGAATATGCATCAGTTCGAGTGCGCCCTGGATCGTGCCGTCCTCGCCATGCCGGCCATGCAGCGCGATGAAGGCGCGGTCGTAGCCCTTGAGCGCGTCGAGCGGTTGCGTTGCCGGGTCGAAGGCATGGGCATCGACCCCCTGCCCCTGCAACGCGTCCAGCACGCGCGACCCGCTATTGAGCGAAACCTCACGCTCGGCTGAGGTGCCGCCGAGAAGCACTGCAACTTTGCCGAAATCACTCATTGGTGCCCCCCACTTTGGCCGGCACGGCGCCGATCGAGCCGGCCCCCATGCACAGCACGACATCGCCATCACATGCGACATCCTTGATCGCCTGCGGCATGGTTGCGATGTCCTCGACGAACACCGGCTCGACCTTGCCGGCAACGCGCAGCGCGCGGGCCAGCGAACGGCCATCGGCAGCGACGATCGGCGCTTCGCCGGCAGCATAGATTTCGGCCAGCAAAAGCGCGTCGACCGTGGACAGCACCTTGACGAAATCCTCGAAACAGTCGCGCGTCCGCGTATAGCGGTGCGGCTGGAAGGCCAGCACCAGCCGGCGCCCGGGGAAAGCACCGCGGGCCGCGGCCAGCGTTGCCGCCATCTCGACCGGATGGTGGCCGTAGTCGTCGACCAGCGTGAAACTGCCGCCACCCGCCAAGGCCATTTCGCCATAGCGCTGGAAGCGGCGCCCGACGCCCTTGAACTCGGCGAGCGCCTTGACGATGCTGGCATCCGGCACTTGCAGTTCGGTGGCGACGGCGATCGCCGCCAGCGCGTTCAGGACATTGTGCAGACCAGGCAGGTTGAGCGTGATCGACAGGCGCGTCACCGAACCGTTGACGCGCACGACATCGAAACGCATCCGGCCATCGGCGGTGACGATGTTTTCGGCGTAGAAGTTGCAGTCGGGAGTCAGGCCGTAGGTGACGATCTGTTTGGCGACCTGCGGCATGATGGCGCGCACGTTCGGGTCATCGCCGCAGAGAACGGCCACGCCATAGAACGGCAGTCGGCTCAGGAAATCGACGAAGGCGCCTTTCAGGCGCTCGAAGTCGTGGCCGTAGGTTTCCATGTGGTCGGCGTCGATGTTGGTGACCACCGAGATGACCGGCGACAGGAAGAGGAAGGAGGCATCGGACTCGTCGGCCTCGGCCACCAGGAAATCGCCACTGCCGAGGCGGGCGTTGGCACCGGCCGCGTTGAGACGGCCGCCGATGACGAAGGTCGGATCGATGCCGCCTTCGGCCAGGATGCTGGTCACCAGGCTGGTCGTCGTCGTCTTGCCGTGCGTGCCGGCAATGGCGATGCCGCGCTTGAGGCGCATCAGTTCGGCCAGCATCTGGGCGCGCGGCACGACCGGGATATGCCGCTCGCGGGCGGCGACCACTTCCGGGTTATCTTCCCTGACCGCCGTCGAGACGACCACGGCATCGGCACCAGCAGTATTTTCCGCGGCGTGACCGATGACGACGCGGACGCCCTCGTCTTCGAGGCGGCGCGTCGTCGCGCTCGCCGCCAGATCGGAGCCGCTGACCGTGTAGCCCAGGTGCGCCAGAACCTCGGCGATGCCGCTCATGCCCGAGCCGCCGACGCCGACGAAGTGGATGTGTTTGACCTTGTGTTTCATTTCGCAATCTCCGCGCAGACGTTCGCCACTTCTTCGGTGGCATCAGGCCGGGCCAGGCTGCGCGCCTTTTCGGCCATTTCCAGCAGTTGACCGCGACTGTAATTGCGGATCAGCGCAATGGCGTCCGGCGTCATCTCGTTTTGCGGCAACAGGAAAGCGCCGCCGACATTGACCAGGAACCGGGCATTGAACGTCTGGTGATCGTCAACCGCATGGGGGAACGGCACCAGAATGCTCGCCACCCCGGCCGCCGCCAATTCGGCCACGGTCAGCGCGCCGGAACGGCAGATCACCAGGTCGGCCCAGGCGTAGGCGCCGGCCATGTCCTCGATGAATGGCACACAATGGGCCGGGACGCCGACCGCCGCGTAATTCGCCCGCAAGGCTTCGATATGTTTCTCGCCGGCCTGGTGGACGATCTGCGGCAGTTCGTTTTCGCCGAGCAGTGCCATGCCCTGCGGCACCATTTCGTTGAGCGCCTGGGCGCCAAGGCTGCCGCCGATGACCAGCAGGCGCAAGGCACCGCTACGCCCGGCAAAGCGTTCACCCGGCGGGGCGATGGCGGCGATTTCCGGACGCACCGGGTTGCCGACCCACCGCCCCTTTCTGAAGACATCGGGGAAGCCGCTCAGGACCTGGTCGGCGACGCCGACAAGAACGCGGTTGGCCAACCCGGCAACCGAATTCTGCTCATGAACGACCAGCGGCTTGCCGAGCAACGCAGCCATCATGCCGCCCGGGAAAGTGATGTAGCCGCCCATGCCAATGACGACATTGGGCTGCACCTGGCGGATCGCTTTTTGCGCCTGCCAGAAGCCGCGCAACAGATTGAGCGGCAGCAGCAGTTTGCGCAGCAATCCCTTGCCGCGCAGTGCACCGAACCTGACCCAGACCATTTCGAAGCCGCGCTGTGGCACGATGCGCGCTTCCATGCCTTCCGGATTGCCCAGCCAGCAAACCCGCCAGCCGCGCTCGCGCATCTTCTCGGCAACCGCCAGCGCCGGGAAAATATGCCCGCCGGTGCCGCCAGCCATGACGAGGAAGGTGCGGCTCATAATTTGCCGCCTCTCATCAACTGTCTATTCTCCCAATCCACGCGCAGCAGGATGGCCAGTGCGATGCAGTTGGCCATGATCCCCGAGCCGCCGAAGCTCATCAGTGGCAGGGTCAGGCCCTTGGTTGGCAGCAGGCCCATGTTGACGCCCATGTTGATGAAGGACTGGACGCCGATCCAGATGCCGATACCCATGGCGACCAAGGCCGGGTAGAGGCGATCGAGCTGCACCGACTGGCGGCCGATGGCGAAGGCGCGCTGGACGACCAGCGCGAACAGGGCGATCACGGCCAGTACACCGAAAAAGCCGAGTTCCTCGGCAATCACTGCAAGCAGGAAATCGGTATGGGCCTCCGGCAGATAGAACAGCTTTTCGACGCTAGCGCCGAGACCGACGCCGAACAGTTCGCCGCGCCCGAAAGCGATCAACGAATGCGAGAGTTGATAGCCGCGCCCGAAAGCATCGGCCCACGGATCCATGAAGCCGAAGATTCGATCGCGTCGATAAGGAGAGACGATGATGAGCAGCGCGAAGGCAATCAGCAAACCGATAATCAGCAAGATAAACAGTCGTGCCTTGAGGCCGCCCAGGAAGAGGATGCCCATGGCGATCGAGATGATGACGACGAAAGCGCCGAAATCCGGCTCTTTGAGCAGCAGCATGCCAACCACGGCCATGGCGCCGAACATTGGCAGAAAGGCCTGCTTGAGATCGTGCATGACATTGATTTTGCGCACGGTGTAATCCGCGGCGTATAGCACGGCAAACAGCTTCATCAATTCGGACGGCTGCAGGTTGATGATGCCCAGCGGTAACCAGCGGCGGGCACCGTTGACGTCGCGCCCGACCCCGGGAATCAGCACGATGGCAAGCAGCGCGACACCGATCATGAACAGGATCGGCGCATAGCGCTGCCACACGTTCAACGGTACCTGGAAGGCGATCGCGGCCGCGCCCATGCTGAGCACCAGAAATATTCCATGGCGCACCAGGTAGTAGGTTGGCTGATGGCCGGTTCCGCGCCCCGCTTCGGCGATGGCGATCGACGCCGAATAGACCATGACCATGCCTGCGAACAGCAACAGCAGGACGCTCCACAACAGCATGTAGTCGATTTCCGGCAACTGGCGCCGCGGCGAATCGAGGGTATTGATCATCATGATGACAATCCCTTCACCGCAGCAACGAACACTGCGGCGCGTTCGCCGTAGTTGCGGTACATGTCGAAGCTGGCGCAGGCTGGCGAGAGCAGCACGCAGTCACCTTCGCGAGCCTGCCCGGACAGCCAGCGCACCGCCGTGTTCATGTCGTCGCAATGCTGCAGGGGCAAGCCGCAACCGGTAATCGCCGCTTCGATGGCGCCGGCATCACGTCCGATCAGCGCCACGGCGCGGCCATGCTTCTCCAGCGCCGGCTTGAGCGGCGAGAAATCCTGCCCCTTGCCGTCGCCACCGAGGATGATTGCGACCTTTCGTCCCATGCCCTCGATTGCTGCCAGCGTGGCGCCGACATTGGTACCCTTGGAATCGTCGATATAGGCGACGCCGGCAATTTCGACGACCGTTTCGACCCGATGCGGCAGTCCGGCGAAGGCCTTTAGCGGCGCGACCAGGCGGGACGACGCGACACCGACCGCGTCGCACAGGGCCAGGGCCGCCATGGCGTTGGCCACATTGTGCAAACCGGAAACCTTCAGCGCGGCGACCGCAACGATCGTTTCCTTGCCTTTGCGGATGGCGCCATCGTTCAGTCCGAAATCTGCGGCGCGCGGCGCCGGGTCGAGGCCGAAGGTCACCATCCTGCGTCCGCAGCGCCCGTTGGCCATCGACCAGTCGTCGTCGCGGTTGAGCACCATGACGCCCTGGCCCTGGAAGACGCGCGACTTGGCGGCGGCGTAATCGGCCAGACTGCCGGCATAGCGGTCGAGATGATCTTCCGACACGTTGAGCACGGTCGCCGCCTCGGCATCAAGGTGATAGGTGGTTTCCAACTGGAAGCTGGACAATTCGACGACCCAGACCTGCGGCAGCCGGCCGGCGTCCAGCGCATCCATCAGCGCGTCGAGCGCCGACGGCGAAATATTGCCGCAGGCGACAGCCGCCACACCGGCTGCGTTCAGCAGGTGGGCGGTCAGCGCCGTCGTCGTCGTCTTGCCGTTGCTGCCGGTGATGGCGATGATCTGCGAGCCAGGTGCTTGCTCGCGCACGCCGGCAGCGAACAGTTCGATTTCCGAGACGATTGGCGCGTCGACCGCAACGATTTCGGGAGTCGCCTTGGGCACCCCGGGCGACAGCGCGACCAGATCGACGTCAGCGAAAGTCGCCGCCACGAACGGACCAGCGATCAACTCGGCATCCGGCGCGACACGGGCCAACGTATCGCAGTTCGGCGGATCGTTGCGCGAGTCGGCGACGCGAACGACCGCGCCCTGACGATGCAGCCACTTGGCCATCGCCAGTCCGGACTCCCCGAGTCCGACGACCACAACGCGTTTGCCCCTGAGTTCCATTCTTAGCGCAGTTTCAAGGTTGAAAGCCCGATCAGCACGAGCATGATGGTGATGATCCAGAAGCGGACGACGACCTGCGTCTCTTTCCAGCCGGTTTGTTCGAAATGGTGGTGCAGCGGCGCCATGCGCAGGATGCGCCGGCCCTCGCCGTATTTTTTCTTGGTGTATTTGAAGTACGAGACCTGCAGCATCACCGACAGCGTTTCAACGACGAAGACGCCGCCCATGATGACCAGCACGATTTCCTGGCGGATGATCACGGCGACGGTGCCGATCGCGGCACCCAGCGCCAGCGCGCCGACATCGCCCATGAACACCTCGGCCGGATAGGCGTTGAACCACAGGAAGCCGAGCCCGGCCCCGGCGATCGCGCCGAGGAAAATACACAGCTCGCCGGCTCCCGGCACGTAGGGAATCAGCAAGTATTTGGCGTAGACCGCGTGACCGGTCACGTAGGCGAACAGCACGAAGGCCCCGGCGATCATTACGGTCGGCATGATCGCCAGCCCGTCGAGGCCATCGGTCAGGTTGACGGCGTTGCTGGTGCCGACGATGACGAAATAGGTCAGCGTGATGAAGCCGACGACGCCGAGCGGGTAGGCGACACTCTTGAAGAAGGGCACGATCAGTTCGGTCTGCGCCGGCGAACTTGCCGAAAAGGCTAGAAACAGCGCGGCGCCGATGCCGAGCAGTGACTGCCAGAAGTATTTCCAGCGCGCCGACAAGCCCTTCGGATCACGGTAGACCACCTTCTTCCAGTCGTCGTACCAACCGACAATGCCGAAGCCAAGCGTCACGACCAGTACCGTCCATACGTACTTGTTGCTCAGGTCGCCCCACAGCAAGGTCGTGAGTCCGATCGCGATCAGGATCAGCACGCCGCCCATGGTCGGCGTCCCGGATTTGACCAGATGGCTCTGCGGTCCGTCGTTGCGTACCGCCTGCCCGATCTTCTTTTCGGCCAGCCAGCGGATGACGCGCGGCCCGGCAACGAACGAGATCAGCAGCGCGGTCAGCGCCGCCAGCACGGTGCGCAGCGTGATGTAGTTGAAGACGTTGAAGAAGCGAACGTCCTGGGCGAGCCATTGGGTCAGCGCCAGCAGCATCAGATTTTCTCCCCGGAAGCGATGGCATCGGCCACCCGCTCCATTTTCATGAAGCGCGAACCCTTTATCAGCACCGTGATTTCCGGCCCCAATTCCTTGTCGACCGCAACGATCAGTTTTTCGATGTCGGTAAAATGCCGCCCGCCCTCGCCGAAATTGCGCACCGCCTGCTGACAGGCTTCGCCCATGCCGAAGAGCAGGTCGATGCCCTGACTCTTGGCATAGCCGCCGATTTCGTCGTGATACTGCCCGCTGGCCTCGCCGATTTCGCCCATGTCGCCGAGCACCAGGATCTTGCGGCCGATGGTCGCGGCAAGCACCTCGATCCCGGCGCGCACCGAATCCGGATTGGCGTTGTAGGTATCATCGAGCACCACCGCGCCATTGCGGCCGACACGCACCTGCAGCCGCCCCTTGACCCCGGAAAAGCGCTCCAGTCCGGCGACCACCGCCGCCAGCGGGAGACCGGCGGCGAGGCAGGCGGCGGCAGCGGCAACCGCATTGCGGGCGTTGTGACGTCCCGGTACCGGCAAGCGGAATTCCGCGTTGCCCTCCGGCGCCGACAATGCGAGCAGAGTTTCCAGGCCGTGCTGATGAACGGCGGCCCGCACATCGGCAGCGTGCTCGATCCCGAAGCTGCGCACCAAGTGATGGCCAGCCATCTGCCGCCAGACTGCGGCATAGCGGTCGTCAGCGTTAATCACGGCGACGCCGTCCGCGGCAAGACCACTGAAGATGCCACCCTTTTCGTGCGCCACTTCATCCATATCGCCCATCCCTTCGAGATGGGCGCGCTGGGCGTTGGTCACCACCGCCACGGTCGGCGCCCCGAGCGGTGCCAGATAAGCGATTTCCCCGGGGTGGTTCATGCCCATCTCGATCACCGCGGCGCGATGCGTCTCGTCCAGCCCGAGCAGCGTCAGCGGCAGGCCGATGTCGTTGTTCAGGTTGCCGCGCGTCGCCAGCACGGCGTCGCCGAACTGCGCCTTGAGGATGGCGGCGATCATTTCCTTGGTCGTCGTCTTGCCGTTCGAACCGGTCACCGCAATCACCGGAATGGCGAAGCGCGCGCGCCAGGCGGCGGCCAGTTTGCCCAGGGCAAGTCGCGTGTCGTCGACGACGAGTGCCGGCACGCCTGCCGGAATGCCTGCCTCGTCGCTGACCAGAAGGGCCGCAGCGCCCGCCGCGGCCGCCTGGACAAGGAAATCGTGCGCATCAAATCGCTCGCCGCGCAGGGCGACGAACAATTGCCCCGGCGCGATGGCCCGGGTATCGGTCGACACCCCGGCTATTGCGCGGTCAGCACCAATCAAGCGCCCGCCGGTAGTGCGCAGAATGTCGGACAGCAACCAGTTCATCAGGCGACCTCCCGCCGCGCACGACGCCGCGCTTCGAGCGCGGCGCGCGCCTGGCTGAAATCGGAGAATGGCGTGCGCACGCCGTTCGCTTCCTGATAGGCCTCGTGGCCCTTGCCAGCCAGCAGGACAACATCGCTCTCCGCAGCCGAATCGATGGCGCGAGCGATCGCCGTCGCGCGGTCGACCTCGGATTCGGCCCGAATTGCACCCGCCTTGATTTCGGCGATGATTTGCGCCGGATCTTCACGGCGCGGATTGTCGCTCGTCAACACGACGCGATCAGCCAGGCGGCTGGCCACTTCGCCCATTTGCGGCCGTTTGCCCTTGTCGCGGTCGCCACCGCAGCCGAAAACGACGAACAGTTCACCGCCGCGCGCCGTTGCCACATCGCGCAAGGTCAGCAAGACATTCTCCAGCGCATCCGGCGTATGGGCATAATCGACGATCACCAACGGTTCGCCATCGCCGCCGAGACGCTCCAAGCGGCCTGGCGGTGACTTCAGGCCTGCCAAACGCCCGGCCAACTCGTCCACCGCCACTCCGGCATCGTGCAATACCGCCGCTACCGCCAGCAGATTGGAAATATTGTAGCGGCCGAGCAGCGCAGTCTCGACCCCGGCCCGCCCGTCCGGCAGAACCAGGTTGAAACGCTGCCCGTGCGCCGTGGTCTCAAGGTTTTCAGCGCGGACCATCGCCGTCTTGCCAAAACCATAAGCGAGTATTTCTTCGGCGCTGCTTGCGCTCGCCAGCCAGCGGCCAAACGGATCGTCGACATTGACGATCGCGCGGCGCAGCCCCGGCCAGGCGAAGAGCTTCGCCTTGGCGGCCGCATAAGCCTCCATGCTGACGTGATAGTCGAGGTGGTCGCGGCTAAAATTGGTAAAGATCGCAACATCGACCGTGGCGCCGTTCATGCGCCCTTCCTCGATGCCGATCGAACTCGCTTCCAGCGCACAGGCGCCGGCCCCGGCATCGCGAAAATTGGCAAGCAGGCGCATCAGGGTCGTCGCTTCCGGTGTCGTGAATCCGGTTTCGACGAGCGCACCCGGAAAGCCGGCGCCCAGCGTGCCGATGACGGCGCAATTGCGCGGATGGGCCTGGGCGATGAACTGGCTGACCGTCGTCTTGCCGTTGGTTCCGGTAATCGCGATTAGCGACAGGCCGGCACTCGGTTCGCCGCAGGCCAGATGAGCCAGCGGCCCGGCCAGCGCCCGCAGACCATCGACCTGCAGGTTCGTTGCGGTCAACGCCGGATTCCACTCGAAATCGCCGCCCGCCTGCCAGAGAACGGCGACCGCCCCGCGCGCGATGGCGTCGGCGATGTAGCGGCGGCCATCCGCCAGATCGCCAGGATAAGCCAGAAAGAGATCGCCGGGCCGCACCCGACGGCTGTCGTCGGCCACCCCGGCGGGGTGGATACCCATTGCCGCCAGGCGTTCGAAAATCTGGCGCGGTTCGCTCACAGGCGCCCCTTCTCGGCCGCTGCTTCGGCGGTAATGATCGGCGCATCTGGCGGAATGCCCAGCGTGCGCAGGGCGCCGCCCATGATCTGCGAGAAAACCGGACCCGCCACGTCGCCGCCATAATGGGCGCCGCCGCTCGGCTCGTCGATCATCACCGCGACGACCAGGCGCGGTTCGCTGATCGGCGCCAGGCCGACGAAGGAGGCGACATATTTTCTGACATAGACGCCACCCTCAACCTTATACGCAGTACCCGTCTTGCCACCCACCCGGTAGCCTGGAACCCTTGCCTTGGGTGCGGTCCCTTCGGGCTGGACAGCCATTTCCAGCATGGTCAGGATCTCGCGCGCGGTTTGCTGCGAAAAGACGCGGACACCATGCGGCGGCGGCTCGTCGCTGCGCACCAGGGTCAGCGGCCCGGTTTCGCCGCCGCGCGCGAAAATGCCGTAGGCACGCGCCAACTGAATCAGGCTGACCGAAACGCCATGGCCGTAGGACATCGTCGCCTGCTCGATCGGACGCCAGCTTTTCCACGGCCGCAAGCGACCGGTGACTTCGCCGGGGAAACCGAGATTGGGCGCCTGACCGAAGCCGACGCTTTCGTACATCTCCCACATCTCCTGCGGGCGGAAGCCGAGCGCAATCTTGGCGGTACCGATATTCGACGATTTCTGGATCACCTGGGCAACGGTCAGCGGACCATGCGGGTGTGCATCGGAAATCGTTGCCGAGCCGATGGTCATCCTGCCCGGCGCGCAATTGATCATCGTATCGGGACGCACCTTGCCGCTTTCGAGTGCCAGTGCCGCGACGAACGGTTTCATCACCGAACCCGGCTCGAAAGTATCGGTAATTGCCCGGTTACGCAGTTGTGCACCCGAAAGATGTTCGCGATTGTTCGGGTTGTAAGTCGGCAGATTGACCAACGCCAGGATCTCGCCGCTTCGCGTATCGAGAACGATGGCGCCGCCGGCCTTGGCCTTGTGCATTTCGACCGCCGCCTTGAGCTGGCTGTAGGCGAGATACTGGATTTTGGAATCGAGCGCCAGATGGACGTCCTTGCCATCCTGCGGCGGCTTGAGGGCACCGATGTCCTCGATGATGTTGCCCCGCCGGTCGCGGATCACGCTGCGACTGCCCGGACGCCCGAGCAGGCTGTTCTGGAAAGCCAGTTCAACGCCTTCGAGCCCCTTGTCGTCGACGCCGGTGAAGCCGACGATGTGCGCCGTCATGTCGCCGGTCGGGTAATAACGCCGGTATTCCTTTTCCTGATGCACGCCGGGCAGCTTGAGCGCTGCGATGCGTTCGGCCGTTTCCGGGGGCACCTGGCGCTTGACGAAAACGAAGGTCTTGTCTGGCGCGATCTTGCCATCAAGCTCGCGCGTCGTCATGTCGAGCAGGGCTGCCAGCTGCCTTTTCTGTTCGGCGGACATCGTGCGCGCATCACCGGGAATCGCCCAGACCGTTTTCATCGGCGTCGACACCGCCAACATGTCACCGTTGCGATCGGTGATCTTGCCGCGCGAGGCCGAAACCTCGATATCGCGGCGATAGCGCGACTCGCCTTTTTCCTGCAGAAAGTCGTTGTTGATCACCTGCAGGTAAAAGCTGCGCCCGACCAGCACGGCAAAGGCGGCCATCAGCAGCAGACCGACGGTGCGCGAACGCCAGCCCTGCAAGGCCAGTTGCAACACCGGGCTTTCGGTAAAGCGGTGGCCGCGCTTCGGACGCCGACGAACGACCATCAGCGCCCCCCCTTCTGCGGTTGGACGACCGGCTTGAGCGGCAGCTTGGCGACCGGCTTGTCGACCACGTGCCCAACCGCGTCCGGCGTCACCATGTGCAGCCGCTCACGGGCGATCTTTTCGATCCGCGGGTGCGTCGCCCAGGTAGACAACTCGAGCTGCAATTGCCCATATTCGATATCGAGCTGGCGCACGCGCTCCTGTTCGCCTTCCAGCGCCTGGAATAGCTTGCGCCCTTGGTGCTGTGAGGTCACGGCAGCGAGGGCACTGGCAACGAGGATCAGTAGAAGGAGCATGTTGAAACGCAGCATCAGACTTTTTCAGCGACCCGCATCACGGCGCTGCGCGCGCGCGGATTGGCAGCCACCTCGGCGGACGAAGCCTTGACCGGCTTGCCGACCAGACGCAGCTTCGGCGGCGGTAGCTGATCGGCGCGCAGCGGCAGATTCTTGGGCAGAAAATCGGCGGTCGACTGCTCGCGCATGAAATTCTTGACGATACGGTCCTCCAAGGAATGGAAGGAAATCACCACCAGGCGCCCGCCCGGCGCCAGCAGGTCGAGCGCCTGCGGCAGTGCTAGCGCCAGCTGCTCGAGCTCCTGATTGGTGTGAATCCGTAAAGCTTGAAAGCTGCGCGTCGCCGCGTCCTGCCCTGGTTCACGGGTGCGCACGGTCGCGCGTACGAGCGCCGCGAACTGGCCTGTTGTGACAATTGGCTGTTCGACCCGAGCAGCCACAACCTTCTTTGCAATCTGGAAAGCAAACCGTTCTTCGCCATATTCCCTGATGACCTCCGTAATTTCCCTGATATCAGCCCGCGCCAGCCATTCGGCCGCCGTCTCCCCCTGCGTCGTATCCATGCGCATGTCGAGCGGTGCGTCATGGCGAAAACTGAAGCCGCGTTCGCCTTCGTCGATCTGCGGCGACGACACGCCGATATCGAACAGAATGCCGTCGATAGCACTTGTCCCGGTATCGCCAGCCGCCTCGGCCACCTCGCCGAAGGCGCGATGGACCAGGCGGAAACGCGGATCGTTGATTGCCTGCCCGGCGCTGATCGCCGCCGGGTCGCGGTCGACCGCGATCAGTCGTCCTTTGTCGTTCAGTGCGGCGAGAATCCGCCGGCTATGCCCACCACGACCGAAAGTAGCATCCATGTAGACGCCGTCAGCCTTGATCGCCAGGGCCTCTACCGCCTCCTCGAGCAGCACCGTCACATGGGCGGCACTGCTCGTCACAGCACCAGATCCCCAAGTCCGGGGGGTAAATCGCCGAGCAGCGCCTCGGCAGCCAGATCGTTCTGCTGCTTCCAGCCCGTCTCGCTCCAGATCTCGAAATGTGTGCCCATGCCGACCAAAAACACCGTCTTTTCAAACTGGGCGTATTCCCGCAACTCGGCAGCGATCAGGAGCCGGCCGGCGGTGTCGAGCGTTTCGGTGCGGGCATTGCCGACCAGCACCCGCTTGATCGAAGCGGCACGGGGATCGAGGCTCGATGCCTTGAGCACCTGCTCGCGGATCGGCTGCCAGGCCGGCGCCGGATAAAGCAGCAGGCAGCGGTGCGGATGCGCGGTCAGGACCAGCGAGCCCTCGGCAGCGACGAGCAGGGTATCGCGAACCCTTGCCGGTATGGCAAGTCGCCCCTTTGCATCCAGACTAAGCGCTGCAGCCCCCTCGAACATTTCCGTCCCGCTCCTCGTTTACCCACTTTTTGACACGTTTTCCCACTCTAAGGGATGAAATCGGCGCCGTCAATAGACAAAATATGAATTTTTTCATACGCAACAAGGACTTAGAGGCACTTTCTGACCGAAATTAATCGCCAAATTTCGCTTTAAAATCAATGGGCGAAATACGGCTCTTAAAGTAACTTATAAGGATTGGGGCGCGCCGTAGCTCATGGCGCGCCATGCCAGCGTTTTAACAACGGAGTAATTATTTTTGGCCCCGATCGGCGGTTGACCGCAACGATAGTCGCCCCGAGCCGACGAAATCGGCCCAGTTGCCCATACGGCGATATAGACGTTGCGCCCCTCCCGTGAGGAGAGGCGCCATGCAGCAAATTACTTACTTGATCTGGCTCAGCTTCTGCTCAATTTTCGCCACCGGAATTGCGCCCGGAACGCGCTGGCCGTCGGCAAAGAAGACAGTTGGCGTGCCGTTGATATTGAGACGGCGCCCGAACTCCTGGTTCTTGGTAATAGCCGAAGTATCGCAATCATCCTTGCCGTTCGGCGCCTTGCCGTCGACCATCCACTCATTCCAGCTCTTGGCGCGATCGGCAGAACACCAGATCTGCTTCGATTTCTTGAGGGAATCCTCGGAGAGAATCGGTAACAGGAAGGTATAGATGGTCACATTGTCGAGCTTCTGCAAATCCTTGGCCAGACGCTTGCAATAACCGCAGTTGGGGTCCTCAAACGTCGCCAGTACCCGCTTGCCGTCACCACGCACCTGCTTGATCGCGCGCTCGAAGGGCAATTCGGAGAACGTGATCGCTGTCAGTTTGTTCATGCGCTCTTCGGTAACGTTTTTCATCGTCTTGCCGTCGATCAATTGGGCACCGGCAAGGAAGGCCGTCATCTTTTCGTCCGTATAGAGGATGTTGCCATCGGCATAAATCTCGTAGAGTCCGAGATAACCCGACTTCGTCACGCTCTCGATCTTGGCGCCAAGTTTGGCTTCCATGGCTTTCTTGATTTCGACTTCGTCGGCACTGGCCGTCGCGATGAACAGCGTGGCGAGAGCAAGCGGTAGCATTTTTTTCAACATTCAATTCTCCTAGAAGGCACCCAGCGCATAACGCACCAGCGCATTTTTTAAAAATGGTAATCCGTTGGTCAGGTTCAGGCCGAGATTGCGCAGACCGCGCAACCCCGGCGGCGATTCGCGAAACAGCCGGCGCAGACTGTCGGTGGTGGTCTGCATCAGCGCCGTCTCTTCGCGCCGGGCGCGCTGGTAGCGCTGCAGAAAGCGCTCGTCGCCGATATCCTGCCAAGGCTGAACGGAGGTCAGCAGCCGCGCCAGTTCGCTGGCATCCTGAAATCCCAGATTGATGCCATGACCCGAAAGCGGATGGATACCATGCGCCGCATCGCCGATCAGCGCCAACCGCGGCGCAATGGTCTGCGGCACGCGAATGAGGCGCAGCGGAAAGGCGGCCGGGGACGTAATCAGTTCAAGCTGCCCAAGGGATCGTCCACCGGCATCGGCGATGTGTTGGCAAAAAGCATCGGCGGGCAGGGCGCAGAGTTCGTCGGCGTGGTCATCGGCAGTGGACCAGACAACCGATATCCGGTTCCCGGGGAGCGGCAGATAGGCCAGCACACCGTTGTCGGAGAACCACTGACGAGCAACGTTGTGATGCGGCTTTTCGGCCAACAGGTTAGCCACCACGCCTTTTTCGCCATACGGCGTGTCGACCACTCCCAGGCCGGTGCTGCGCCGCACCCACGAATCGCGCCCGTCGGCGCCAACCAGCAGACGTGCCGACAGCATCGTTCCATCGGCCAGACCAAGGCGAACGGAACCCGTATCGTACTCCAGGCGCTCGGATGCCGCCGGGCAGAACAGCGAAAGATTACCCTGACGCTTGGCGCTCTCCCAGAATTCGCAGGCCATCAGCGAGGACTCGAGAATCCAGCCCAGTTCCGGAACGCCAGCTTCGTAAGCCGAGAATGCCAGGTTGCCGCCGGCATCGCCGTGAATATCCATGGCACGGATCGGGGTAATGCGCGCGCGGTCAAGATGCCGCCACGCCCCGACCCGTTCGAGGAATGCGACATTCGCCGGACTGATGGCATAGACGCGCGCATCCCAGTCCGCCGGACGCTGTGGCGGCTGATACTCGACCAGCGCAACGCGCAACGGAGTATCGCGCAGGGCGATGGCAAGACTGGCACCGGCGAGTCCACCACCGACGATGATCAGGTCAAACTGCTGCATTGCGGCAAAGCCGTTTCAGTTCAGGCGGAACAGGAAAAAGGTTCAGACCGGGGTCAGACCGGATTGCCTGACGGCTTGTTCGGTCGCGACCGCCGGTTGTTATTGCTGCGCGGCCGGTGTTTCTTGGGTTGACCGGAGGGCTTGTTGTGCCCCATGCCGCCACCCTGGTTCCCGCCCTGCTCGGCAGCCGATACACGGTTGCCCGGCGCGAGCTGAATTTCCAGCTCAATGATTTCATCCCACTGCTCGTCCGTTCTGTCCCGCTCCGGAACGGACAACAATTCGCGCAGACGGCGCTTGTTATCGTTGGGCGGCGGTGCCGATTGAATGGGGGGGGTATTTTCTGGATTCTGTTCGTTCATTGCAAACCAAAAAAGCGAAACCCGTTTTCACGGGCCCCGCGATGGAAGATGCAGCCTACTTCTTCTTGCCGGCTGCTTTCTTGGGAGCGACTGCGGCCTTGAAGGCGGTACCGGCGGTAAACTTTGGAACCGTGGTAGCGGCAATCTTCAGCGTGGCGCCAGTCTTGGGGTTCTTGCCGGTACGCGCAGCGCGCTTGGCCGACTTAAAGGTGCCGAAACCGACCAACGTAACGGACTCCCCCTTCGCTACTGTCTTGACGACAGCGGCGACCATTGCCGACAACGCCTTGTCGGCAGCAGCCTTGGTGATACCAGCTTCTTGTGCAGCTACCTCGACCAACTCGGATTTATTCATCTAAGTGCCTCCTGTTAACTACTTGTGGTTAAGAAAACTGGCCGTTTTTACGGCAGCACAGCAAAAGTAGCACATTTCCCGGAGAATTGCTGATGCCATCAGGGATATTTGGCTGGGCCGATTCAGTTTTTTGCCTTTTGCGCACGTCGACCGCAACAGACACATAAAAAACCCCGGCATGAGCCGGGGTTTTTCGGGTGGAGTGAATTTATTTCTTCTCTTCGCCTGCCTTCTCGGCCGGCTTTTCGCCGTGCGAAATTGCCACGGCACCTTCATTGCGCGCACCGATCTTCTGATCGATCGGCGGCAGCTGATGGGCAATACCCTTGTGGCAATCGATACAGGTCTTGCCGGCGACAAATGCCTCCGGGTGCGCATTGGCCGCACGTTTACCCTGCTCGGTGAAATCCATGTAATCGTAACGGTGACAATTACGACACTCGCGGGAATCGGTTTTCTTCATCCGGTCCCACTCATGCTGGGCGAGTTCGGCACGCTTGGCATTGAACTTCTCGGGCGTGTCGATGGTACCCAGCAACTTGTGCCAGACTTCGTTGGAGGCTTGGATCTTGCGAATCATCTTCGGACCCCACTCCTTGGGTACGTGACAATCCGGGCAGGTCGCACGAACCCCCGTCCGGTTGGTGTAGTGCACCGTATTCTGGTACTCCTTGAAGACGTTTTCCTTCATTTCATGACAGGAAATGCAGAACTCCTCCTTGTTGGTCTCCTCGAGCGCCCAGTTGAAGCCCCCCCAGAATATGATACCGGCGGCAAACAGCATGAACACCGTCACCAGACCGACGCGTTTAACCCAGCCGGGCATTAGATTCTTGATACTCATCATTCCCCCCTCTTGGTCGCCGGCTTGTAGGTATTTTCCACGAGCGGCTTGGCATCGAACTGCGGTACGTGGCACTGCATGCAGAAGTAGCGGCGCGGCGAAATGTTCGAATGCTTCTTGTCGTCACGGTCAAGGTAATGCGACTTGGCCACCTTGGTGGCGCCGGTTTCGTCGGCGCGTTCCTTCGAGTGGCAGTCCATGCACTTGTTGAAGTTCTGTGTGATGTTGTAGCCCTTGACACTGTGCGGGATCAGCGGCGGCTGCTTCTGGAAATTGCGTGGAATCAGGTCTTGATCCCTTTCCGGACGGAACATGTTGTCGTTTTTGCTGAGTTGGTTGACCGGCACGTCACCGCGCAAGGACTCCACCATTTCCTGCGCACTGACGCCACTGATACCCGAAAGGAGTAACGCAGCAGCCAAGCCTAGAGCAGGGATGAATCTCATGTTATTACCCTCCAATTGACGACCGGGTTTCCGCCCGGTCGCATTTCATTGTGAAGATCCCGGCAATCAGGCCCGGACGACCTTGACCGCACATTTCTTGTAGTCGGTTTCCTTGGAAATCGGACAAGTCGCGTCCAGCGTCAGCTTGTTGGCCAGACGACTGGCATCGAAGAACGGAATGAAGACCAGACCGCGCGGCGGTTTGTTGCGCCCCCGGGTTTCGACCCGTAGCCTGATCTCGCCGCGCCGTGACGCCACCTTGACTTCCATGCCGCGCTGCAGACCACGCGCCTTGGCGTCGTCCGGGTGCATGAACACCACGGCATCGGGGAAGGCCTTGTAGAGTTCGGGAACACGGCGAGTCATGGTGCCGGTATGCCAGTGTTCGAGCACACGGCCGGTGCACAACCACATGTCGTATTCTTTGTCCGGCGATTCGGCGGGCGGCTGATAAGGTAGCGCGAAGATCACCGCCTTGCGATCCTTGTGACCATAGAACGCGACACCCTCCCCTTTCTTGACGTACGGGTCGTAGCCTTCGCGGAAGCGCCACAGCGTTTCCTTGCCATCGACCACCGGCCAGCGCAGGCCGCGTGCCTGATGGTAGGTATCGAAAGGTGCCAGGTCATGGCCGTGGCCGCGACCAAAGGGTGCATATTCCTCGAACAGCCCCTTCTGGACATAGAAACCGAAATATTTCGATTCGTCGTTATCAAACCCTTCAGCCGTTTCGCTAAGCTTGTACTTGTCGACCGCACCATTGGCAAAAAGAACATCGAATAGCGTCCTGCCCTTCAGCGCTGGCGCCTTGGCGACCAGTTCGGCCGGCCAGACGTCCTCAACCTTGAAGCGCTTCGAGAACTCCATGACCTGCCACATGTCCGAGCGGGACTCGCCCGGCGGCTTGACCTGCTGGCGCCAGAACTGGGTGCGCCGTTCAGCGTTGCCGTAAGCCCCCTCCTTCTCGACCCACATCGCGGTCGGCAGGACCAGATCGGCGGAAGCCGCGGATATGGTCGGATAGGGATCCGAAATGACGATAAAGGTTTCCGGATTTCGCCAGCCCGGGAAAAGTTCTTCGTTAATGTTCGGACCGGCCTGCAGGTTGTTGTTGCACTGTTGCCAGTAGAAATTGACCTTGCCATCCTTCAATGCCCGCGCCATTGCCACGGCATGCAGGCCCGGCTTGTCGGGAATCGTGCCTTCAGGTAGCTTCCACAATTGTTCGGAAATCTTGCGGTGTTCCGGATTCATGACCACCATGTCGGCCGGCAGGCGATGTGAGAAGGTTCCGACCTCACGCGCCGTGCCGCAGGCTGACGGCTGACCGGTCAGCGAGAACGGGCTGTTGCCTGGCTCAGAGATCTTGCCGGTCAACAGGTGGATGTTGTAAACAAGATTGTTGGCCCAAGTGCCGCGCGTATGCTGGTTGAAGCCCATGGTCCAGAATGACGTGACCTTAATCTTCGGGTCGGCATACAGTTCGGCAAGCGCTTTGAGATCCTTTTCCGGCACGCCGGAAAGCTTGGAAACCTTCTCGGCCGTGTATTCGGAAACGAATTTCTTGTAGTCATCGAAAGTGATCGGCTCGGACTTGCCGGTATCACCCTTCGGCTTGCCGTCCGCGCCGGGATACCCGTTACTGGTCGCATCCTTCTCCAACGCGTGCGTCGGGCGCAGGCCGTAGCCGATGTCTGTAGCGCTCTTCTTGAAATTGATGTGCTTGTCGACAAAGGCCTGATTCACCTTTCCGTTCTGGATGATGTAGTTGGCGATGTAATTGAGGATCGCCAGGTCGGTCTGGGGCGTGAAAATGATCGGGATGTCGGCCAGCTCATACGAACGATGTTCAAAGGTCGACAGCACTGCGACCTTTACATTCTTGTTCGACAGCTTGCGGTCTGTCAGGCGCGTCCACAGAATCGGGTGCATCTCGGCCATGTTGGAACCCCACAGCACGAAGGCATCGGCATGCTCGAGGTCATCGTAGCAGCCCATCGGTTCATCGATGCCGAAGGTGCGCATGAATCCGGCAACGGCCGACGCCATGCAGTGACGGGCATTGGGGTCAATGTTGTTGCTGCGGAAACCGGCTTTCATCAGCTTGGCGGCAACATAGCCATCCCAAATAGTCCATTGGCCCGACCCGAACATCGCCAAGCCGTTCGGCCCCTTTTTCTTCAGGGTTTCCCTGACCTTCAGCTCCATGATGTCGAAGGCCTGCTGCCAAGTAACCGGTGCAAATTCGCCATTCTTGTCGTATTTGCCGTCCTTCATGCGCAACATCGGCGTCTTGAGACGGTCATTGCCGTACATGATCTTGGACAGGAAGTAGCCCTTGATGCAGTTGAGGCCGCGATTGACTGGCGCATCCGGATCGCCCTGAGTAGCCACCACGCGGCCATCTTGTGTGCCCACCAGCACGCCGCAACCGGTACCACAGAAACGGCACGCCGCCTTGTCCCAGCGAATCTCGTCGGAACCGGCAGCGACCGCCGTCGTCGGCGCAGACAGACCGGCTGCCGAAATGGCCGCCGCTGCTGCGTTGGCCTTGATGAAATCCCGTCGATTGAGTTTCACGCCTCTACCTCCTCGGTATCTGACTTGTCGTCGCAATATTGATAGACCATGGCCACCGACGCGACTCCGGGGATGCCATGAAGTGCCACATAACGTTCAGCCGCCGCTTCCGTATCGTCTTCGTCGAGCGTGACGACTACCTTGCCTTCCGGGCTACGGGCGTGGATCTCCACTCCCGGCATCCCCAATAAGGCCGCACACGCCTCGTCGAGACGCGCCGGAACGATATGCACGATGGCGCTAGAAATATTCATATTTTTCTTACTCTCCTCGCCCGCAAAACATCTAGCAGGCACCATATCAAACGATATGATCCTCATCCAGCCAAGGATTCCGTTGATTTGGATCAACTCCAACTTGCTTTGAGCCAAAATCAGCCCCTCTGCTGGATGCTGGTTACTACTTTCGAACTAACATGTCAAATACAGCCAGCGATAGGGCCCGCCTATGGACATTATTCCCTGATTCAATTGGCTCAATATCGGAACACAAACTATCATTATGTTGTTGCAATTCAATTCATCAACCAAGGAGAAAACCCCATGTCGCTCGTCAACACCCAGGTGCAACCGTTCAAGGCCCAAGCTTTCCACAACGGCAAGTTCATTGAAGTCACTGATGCCAGCCTGAAGGGCAAGTGGTCCGTGCTGATCTTCATGCCGGCCGCCTTCACCTTCAACTGCCCGACCGAAATCGAGGACGCCGCCAACAACTACGCCGAATTCCAGAAGGCCGGTGCCGAGGTTTACATCGTCACCACCGACACCCACTTCTCGCACAAGGTCTGGCACGAAACCTCGCCGGCCGTCGGCAAGGCCCAGTTCCCGCTGGTCGGCGACCCGACGCACGCCCTGACCCGCGCCTTCGACGTGCATATCGACGAAGAAGGTCTGGCCCTGCGTGGCACCTTCGTGATCAACCCGGACGGCGTCATCAAGACCGTTGAAATCCACTCCAATGAAATCGCCCGCGATGTCTCCGAGACCCTGCGCAAGCTGAAGGCCGCCCAATACACCGCCGCCCACCCGAACGAAGTCTGCCCGGCCAAGTGGAAGGAAGGTGAAAAGACCCTGGCTCCGTCACTGGACCTGGTCGGCAAGATCTAAGCCTTAACACGGATTTCCGCCAAACCGCTCCCGTTTCGGGAGCGGCGCGGATTTCAGCGCAAAGGGGCCTTCAAGCCCCTTTTCAGTGAAATCCTAAAAAGGGAGAACAGCATGCTCGACGCAAACATCAAGACCCAACTCAAGGCCTATCTCGAAAAGCTGCAGATGCCGATCGAACTCGTCGCCTCGCTCGACGACAGCGCCAAGGCGCAGGAAATGCATGGCCTGCTGGAGGAAATTGCCGAACTGTCCGCAAAAGTCAGTCTCCGCGAGAACGGCGACGCCGCGCGACGCCCGTCGTTCGCCATCGGCCGCCCGGGCGAGACGGCGCGCATCAGCTTCGCCGGCATTCCGATGGGGCATGAATTCACCTCGCTGATCCTCGCTCTGCTGCAGACCGGCGGCCACCCGCCCAAGGTCGACGCGGCCGTGATCGAACAGATCAAGGCACTGCCCGGCGAATTCCGTTTCGAAACCTACATTTCGCTGTCCTGCCACAACTGCCCGGACGTCGTTCAGGCGCTCAACCTGATGGCCGTGCTCAACCCCGGCGTCAGCCATACGATGGTCGATGGCGGGCTGTTCCAGGCGGAAGTCGAGCGGCTCCAGATCATGGCTGTGCCGACCGTCTTTCTCAACGGCGAAGAGTTCGGCGCCGGCCGTATGAGCATCGAGGAAATCGTTGCCAAGCTCGACACTGGCGCCGCAGCGCGCGACGCCGAAAAACTTAACGCCAAGGCAGCCTACGACGTGCTCGTCGTCGGCGGTGGCCCGGCCGGCGCTGCCGCCGCCATCTACGCGGCGCGCAAGGGCATCCGCACCGGCCTGCTGGCCGAGCGCTTCGGCGGCCAGGTGATGGATACGCTGGCCATCGAGAACTTCATCTCGGTCAAGGAAACCGACGGACCCAAGCTGGTCATGGGGCTGGAGGAGCACGTCAAGGATTACGACGTCGATATCATGAACCTGCAGCGCGCCACGCAACTCAAGGCCGGCGATCTGATCGAGGTGACGCTGGAAAACGGCGCCGTACTCAGGAGCAAGTCGGTCATCCTCGCCACCGGCGCCCGCTGGCGAGAGATGAACGTGCCCGGCGAAAAGGAGTAT
>Ga0209202_1000269_pt1 | contig 48034 bp, 48 predicted proteins | sample AD_UKC032_MetaG_FD_184416 | JGI IMG/M metagenome (GOLD analysis project Ga0209202, IMG submission 184416) | Active sludge microbial communities of municipal wastewater-treating anaerobic digesters from USA - AD_UKC032_MetaG (SPAdes) (version 2) | ecosystem: Engineered > Bioreactor > Anaerobic >... | reverse complement strand
GAATTGCCGCCACCCCACCAGCCTCATACAGATCGATCGCTTTACGTACCGTCGGATAGCTCAACCCCGTGAGCTCAACAATGCGCATCACGCCAAGGCCTTTGCGATGCAAACGGACGACTTGCTTTCGCCGCTCGTGCAACTGCGCCAGTGTCTGATTTCTTGCGTCTTCTTTGTCCATGCCACAGTTGACCAGAAAACACCAAAATATTCAAACATTATCGGGCCGGATTAATAGTCGTGACGACTGAGTGCCGCAGGTGTCCGTAATTCGTTTCGATCATTGCAACACTGGTTCCTGCCAGCTTCGCCACAATGAAACTATCCATACCGGCTAAGACCATTTCACTGATTGCGGTATGACGACATGAATACATAACCACGGCATCGGGCAGCTTGGCGGCGGTCACGGCTTCTTTGAATGTTTTTTTCCAAGCGTCTTTGTTCCATCGCTGGCCGTATGCCGTTGCCAGCATGGGGGCGGCACCAATTTTGTTTTTGCCGACTTCGGCAAAGAAAGCGGCGGCGGCTGTCGATATGGCGACGGTGCGCTCTCCGGTCTTTCCGCGAAGGGTCAGGCATCCGAGCCGCTTGTCGAAGTCGGAGGCATTCAGTCTGGCAAGTTCGCCGGGGCGTGCGCCGGTTAGTAACATCGCCTTGGTCAGAAGTTGAAGATCCTCGGGGCAGGCTTTCAATAGTGCGGTTCGTTGCTCCATGCTCAAGAAAGCATCTTTCCGGCGTGCGCCTACTTTCTTAAAGGCTGTAATCGTTTTCCACCCCGCGTCAGTGGCGACCAGGCGATTACGCAAGGCCAAATTTAACGCGGCCTTGAAACTGGCTAGATTGCGGTTAGCTGAATCCTTGGAACGCCTAATATCGTCATCGTCTGCTTCGTCGTCATCGTCAATCTGCTCGTTCATCCATTTTTGAATGGCCGATGTTTTCAGTTTGTCGATTGCGAGTTTGCCGATTGCTTCGCCGTATATCAGCCGATTAAAGCGCCCCTCGGCATCATTGGCGGCGCTGCGTCGGCCTTCAGCTTTCAAGGCGTCGATATAGGCTTCGCACACTTCCTTGACGGTCGTAACTTTCGGGGATGCGCCTTGTTCGCAGGCCTCCACCCAATCGCGGGCGACCTTGGCGGCATCGTCGTAACGCTCGAAGTTACCTAGCGCACGATATTTTTGTTTTCCATCGTCGTCTCGCCAGCGGGCAATCCATGTTCCATCGCCTGATTCCAGCTTACGGAATCCAACGGCTGATCCTTTCTTGAGTATTTCCCAATAAGGCTCACGGCGCGGCGTCAGCTTGTCGCGTTTCGTCTTGCTGTCGATTCCATTTGACATGGCAATGATCCGTACGGAATTGGTACGGAAATTATATGCGGAACAATATGAGATTACAATAGACACTAAATTGATGAATTTACAGTGTTTTAATGTCTATCTGAAACGACGTTAGACTATAAATCCGGCCTTCACACGGCAGGGGTCACTGGTTCGAACCCAGTACCGCCCACCAGCAAAATCAGGAATTCAAGCCACCTTCAGCGGTGGCTTTTTTCTTTCCGGGCCCAATTTTCCTCAGCGTTCGCGGGCTGTCGATGCACTTCTTTCCCATTGGGCGTAGGTGATCCGTGCAATATCAAACCGGTCCGTGGTGCGACAGTAAACTGATGGCGAGCCGAGGCGGCCGACCGGGTTGAAGTTGTTGATGTGCAGACGCGGGCCGATCAGGTGATCGGCCACGTGGAACATCACGACTTCACCAATGAACAAGGTATTGGCACCCAGTTGCTGAGTGCTGAACAAGGTGCACTCAAGGGAGACTTGCGCTTCTGCCACGCGGGGTACCTTGATGCGAACCGAGGGTGTCGAATGCAGGCCGGCGGCCGCAAGTTCGCCAATCTCCACCGGGAAATCCGCCGCCGAGATATTCATGGCCTCGAAAAGCTCCTCGGTGACCATGTTCACCACGAATTCGCCTGTTGCCTGAATGTTGTTGGCCGTGTCTTTCGGCTGGCCATGCTCATTTTTACCAACGCTGAAAATCACATACAGCGGATCGGCGCCGACTGCGTTGAAAAAACTGAAGGGCGCCAGATTGATCACACCGCCGGAGTTCTGGCTGGTGATCCAGGCGATCGGGCGCGGAATCACCAGATTGGTCAGCAGTTTGTAGTTATCCGCTTTTGACTGAAGGGCAGGATCGATTTGCATGGGCGACGGTTCCCGATGTGTCTGTTGGAATCGCGAATTATCCCAGCATTGATCGACACGGAGGGGCTCGACCCGGTGCGTGGCCGGGTTGCCCCCGCAGCACCAGCAGAACGGCCAGCAGTCCGTCTGCCGGTGCCGGCGCGGTTACGCCCACGCCTCGCCAATCGCCTCGGCCTGACGCAGCACCAGCTCGACCGCCGCATCCTGCTGATCGGGCGGGTATTTGTACTTGCGCAGGATGCGCTTGACCATCAGGCGCAGGCGGGCGCGCACGCTTTCGCGGGCTGACCAGTCCACGCTCAGGTTCTGGCGCAGGTTCTCGGTCAGTTCGTGGGCGATCTTCTTCAGGGTTTCATCGGACAGTTCGCGCACCGCCGATTCGTTGTCGGCCAGCGCGTCGTAGAAGCGCACCTCGTCGTCGCTCAGGCCGAGTAGCTCGCCGCGCTGCGCCGCCGCGCGGAACTTCTTCGCCATCCCGATCAGTTCCTCGATCACCTGGGCCGTTTCAATCGCGCGGTTCTGGTAACGCTTGACCACGTCGGCCAGCAGGTCCGAGAACTTTTTCGCCTGCACCACGTTGCCGGCGAAGCGCGTGCGGATTTCGCCTTCGAGCAGGCGCTCCAGCAGTTCGATGGCCAGGTTGCGCTCGGGCAGGTTGCGCACTTCGGCGAGAAACTCGTCGTCGAGAATGCCGATGTTCGGCTTGTCCAGTCCGACCGCGTTGAAAATATCGACCACGTCCTCCGAGACCACGGCCGAACCGATAATCTGGCGGATGGCCAGTTCGCGTTCCTCGTCGGTGCGCTTCTGCTGGCTGATCTCGCGCTTGGTCAGAATCACCTTGACCGCCTGCAGGAAGGCGACTTCCTCGCGCACTGCCTTCGCTGCATCGAGCGTGCAGCACAGCGTGAATGCCTTGCTCATCGCCAGCGCCGTGTCGGCAAAGCGTTTCTTGCCGTCCTTCTGGCCCAGCACATGGTTGGCGGCGCCGGCCAGGCGCTGGTGACCGGCGCTCGTAAAATCACTGTAGTCGTAGCCGTGCAGCAGGCCGCGCAGGATGTCGAGCTTTTCTTCCAGCACGGCGTAGGCTTCGCTGGCATCCACCGTCGGCCGGCCGCGTCCGTGGCTTTGGGTGTATTCCCGCAGGGCGCTTTTCAGTTCGTTGGCGATGCCGATGTAATCAACCACCAGACCGCCCGGCTTGTCCCTGAACACGCGATTGACGCGGGCGATCGCCTGCATCAGGTTGTGCCCCTTCATCGGCTTGTCGACGTACAGCGTATGCAGGCACGGCGCGTCGAAGCCGGTCAGCCACATGTCGCGCACGATGACCAGGCGGAACGGGTCGTCCGGGTCCTTGAAACGCTTTTCCAGCCGTTTCCTGACCTGGCCGCTGTAGATGTGCGGGCGCAGCAGCGCCTTATCGCTCGCCGAGCCGGTCATCACCACCTTGAGCGCTCCCATTTCCGGGTCGGGGTCGTGCCAGTCCGGGCGCAGCTTGATGATCTCGTTGTACAGATGCACGCAGATCTCGCGGCTCATCGCCACCACCATCGCCTTGCCGGTCTGCGCCTGGTTGCGTTCCGCGAAGTGGGCGACCAGATCGGCGGCCACGGCGGCGATGCGCGGTTCCGCACCGACGATCTTTTCCAGCGCCGCCCAGCGGCTCTTCAGGCGCGCCTGCTGATCCTCTTCCTCGTCCTCCGCCAGCTCGTCGACTTCGGCGTCAATCTGCGGCAGGTCGTCCTGCTTCAACGACAGTTTCGCCAGCCGCGACTCGAAGTAGATCGCCACCGTCGCGCCGTCCTCGCGCGCCTGCTGCATGTCGTAGACGTGGATGTAATCGCCGAACACGGCGCGCGTGTCGCGGTCTTCGCTGGCAACCGGGGTGCCGGTGAAGGCGACGAAAGTCGCGTTGGGCAGCGCGTCGCGCAGATGCTGGGCGTAGCCCACCTGATAGACGGCCGCCGGTTCGGCCGCCTGCAGCACCGTGCCGTCGTTGGCGGCGGCTGTCGCGGTCGACGGCGAATTTGGCGGCAATTTCAGCCGGGCCGCGAAGCCGTACTGCGTGCGGTGCGCCTCGTCGGCAATCACCACGATGTTGTGGCGCTCCGAGAGCACCGGGAAGCTGTCTTCATCTTCGCCCGGCATGAACTTCTGGATGGTCGCGAACACAATGCCGCCGGAGGGCCGCTTGCCCAGCCGGGCGCGCAAGTCCTGGCGAGTGTTCGCCTGCACCGGCTGCTCGCGCAACAAATCCTGCGCCAGCGAAAACACCCCGAACAACTGCCCGTCCAGATCGTTGCGGTCGGTAATGACCACGATGGTCGGGTTCGCCATCGCCGCTTCCTGCATCACCCGCGCCGCGAAGCAGGTCATCGTGATGCTCTTGCCGCTGCCCTGCGTGTGCCAGACCACGCCGCCCTTGTGCGTGCCACCGGGGCGGGACGCCACCACCACCTGGGCGATCGCCGCCCGCACCGCATGGAACTGGTGATAGCCGGCGATCTTCTTGACCAGCCCGCCGTCATCCTCGAACAGCACGAAGAAGCGCAGATAGTCGAGCAGCAACGCCGGCGCCAGCACGCCGCGCACCAGCGTTTCCAGCTCGTTGAACTGGCCCAGCGGGTCGAGCGTCACGCCGTCGATCGTCCGCCACTGCATGAAGCGCTCGGCATTGGCCGACAGCGAACCCAGCCGCGCCTCGCTGCCGTCCGAAATGACCAGCAGCTCGTTGTACTGGAACACATCGGGGATCTGTTCCTTGTAGGTCTGGATCTGGTCGTAGGCCTTCCAGATGTCCGCGTTCTCGTCGGCCGGGTTCTTCAGTTCGATCAGCACCAGCGGCAGCCCGAAACTCCTTAACCCATAGCGTCGTATTCAGCGGCCAGTAGTCTTCCAATTCCAAGAAGACCCGGCCTAACACTCCGGACCGGCCGGTGACAACGCCAGGCGCTTTTGCCATAGCAGTCTTGTGAGTACCGGCTGGTCCGCTGGCGGCGATAATCGGGTAATTACCGGGGATGCGATCAGAAGACGGAAGGTCAAACCCCCTCTGCAATACAAGCAACTCTTCCAGCTTGCCAACTCGCCACCCCTTCGGCACCAAGCCCAGTTCTGACTCCGCGAAGCTGTCGGGAAAGAGCGTGGCGGTGGCTTCGTCCATGCCTTCCGGGGCACGGCCTTGTTGTTTGGCGTGGACGGGGTCGAAATCGACAAACCACGATTTGAACAGCGCCTGCGCGATGGCTTCGAGCGTGGCATTGGTTTCGCGCAGGAGGGTGATGCGGTCGTCGAGGGCGCCAAGGAATTCAGCAATTGACGCTTGGGTAGCAAAATCTGGTATTGCAACTGTTATTTTTCTCAAGTCAGAGACATTGAGGTATGGCAGCGCCGTTCCAGCCGAGATGGTGTTGAAGTCGAGCGTCGTCAACAGGAAGTACAGGAACCTTGGGGAAACATAGCTCGTGTCTGGAGTAGCTGACATCATGTTGTTATCAATGATCGTCGGCATAACCAAAAATCGGCGTCGATTGCTCTGCAGCGCAACTCCAATTTTTGCGAAGATCGTTGCACCAGAGGGATGAAGCTTTGCCCCCATCTCGATTCGTTGTGCCTCAGTGACGTAGTTATTGGCGCATCGAATAACAAATTCATTCCCGTACAGGTTCATGTCGGAGACTTTCACAAACGGAAAATCTCCGCTCACAGCACCCTGAAATTCAGGTTTGAATGCAGAACCGGCTTGGAAGCGGCAAATACTACCCAGATCGACTGTCCGCCACTCAGAACTCATACCCCAGCCCCCCCAGCTTCTGCCGGATCAAGGCATCGAGTTCGGCCCCTTTCGCCATCTGCTCGCCCAGCTTCTCGGTCAGCTTCTGCATCTTGTCGGCTAAGGCTTCATCGTTATCCTCGACCTCTTCGGCGCCGACGTAGCGGCCCGGCGTCAGCACATGGCCGTGTTCGGCGATTTCGGCCAGTGAGACGCTGCGGCAGTAGCCGGGGATGTCGGTGTAGATTTCGCCTGTTTTTTCCGGTTGACCGCGCCAGGCGGCCACGGTGGCGGCGATACGCTCGATGACTTCGTCGGTCAGCTCCGCCTGCACCCGGCTGATCATGCTGCCCAGCTTGCGGGCGTCGATGAACAGCACTTCACCTTTGCGGGTCTGCTTCTGCCGGGCGAGGAACCACAGGCAGGCGGGAATCTGGGTGTTGAAGAAGAGCTGGCCGGGCAAGGCGATCATCACTTCGACGACGTCGGCGTCGACCATGGCGCGGCGGATGTCGCCTTCGCTGTTCTGGCTGGAACTCATCGAACCGTTGGCGAGCACGATGCCGGCGCGGCCGCTGGGCTTGAGGTGGTAGAGCATGTGCTGCAGCCAGGCGTAGTTGGCATTGCCGGCCGGCGGCTGGCCATACTCCCAGCGCGGGTCGCCGGTCAGGCTGGCGTGCCACCAGTCGCTGATGTTGAACGGCGGGTTGGCCAGGATGAAGTCGGCGCGCAGATCGGGGTGCTGGTTGCGGGTGAAGGTGTCGCCGGGTTCGCGGCCGAGGTTGAAGTCGATGCCGCGAATGGCCAGGTTCATCGCGGCGAGGCGCCAGGTGGTGGGGTTGGATTCCTGGCCGTAGATGGAGACGTCGCCGATCTTGCCGCCGTGTGCTTCGATGAATTTCTCGGATTGCACGAACATGCCGCCCGAGCCGCAGCAGGGGTCGTACACCTTGCCGTGGTGCGGGGCAAGAACAGCGACCAGCGTCTTGACGATGCTGGCCGGGGTGTAGAACTGGCCGCCCTTCTTGCCTTCGGCGCTGGCGAACTGGCCGAGGAAGTATTCATAGACCTGGCCGAGCACATCGCGCGCCTGGCCCGGATCGTCGCCGAAGCCGATGGTGGACACCAGATCGACCAGCTCGCCGAGCTTGCCGTCGGGCAGCTGGGCGCGGCCGTAGCGTTTGTCGAGGATGCCCTTGAGCTTGGGGTTCTCGGCTTCGATGACTGTCAGCGCGTCGTCGATGCGCCTGCCGATGTCGGGCTGCTTGGCGGCGGCGCGCAGGGCTTCCCAGCGCGCCGGTTCGGGCACCCAGAAGACATTGACCTCGGTGTAGTAGTCGCGGTCTTCGAGTTCGGCGGCGAGCAGTGCGGCGTCGGCGTCGTGCAGGAAGTAGTCGTCGGCCGGGTCGGCAAAGCGCCGGGTCAGTTCGGCGCGGCGGGCGGCGAAGGTGTCGGAGACGTACTTGACGAAAATGAGGCCGAGGACGAGGTGCTTGTATTCGGCGGCGTCCATGTTGGCGCGCAGTTTGTCGGCCGTGGCCCACAGGGTTTTCTTGATGTCGTCGAGCATGGTCAGGGAGTGGTCCGGCGGAATAATCGGTTCATCGGGCGGCGCGGGCGCCGCTTACAGGTGAGCGGTGCGCCCGCCGTCGACATTGATCACCTGGCCGGTGATGTAGGGCGCGTCGAGGACCAGGAAGCGCACGGTGCGCGCGATGTCGTGCGGCGAGCCGCAGCGCTTGAGCAGGGTGTGCGCGATGATCGCGGCGCGCTCGTCTGCCGGGAAGACGGCGGCATCATCGGGCCATTCGATGGGGCCGGGGGCGACGGCGTTGACGCGCACTGCCGGGGCCAGTTCGATAGCGAGCGAGCGGGTCAGGTTGAGCAGCCCGCCCTTGGCGGCGCAATACACGGGGTAGCCCTTGAGCGGGCGTTCGGCATGCACGTCGGTGATATTGACGATGCAGCCGCCGGCGGCGCGCAGGTGCGGCGCGGCGGCCTGGGCGAGGAAGAAGGGGGCGCGCAGGTTGGAGGCGAACAGATCGTCCCAGGCCGCGCCATCGGCTTCGCCGAGCGCCGTCGGGTAGAAGGTCGAGGCATTGTTGACCAGCATGGCGAGGCCGCCGAAGTGTTCGACCACGGCATCGACCAGGCCGGGCAGGGCGGACGGGTCGTTGAGGTCGGCGGCGAAGATGGCGGCCGAGCCCGGGCGCAGCGCATTCAGCTCGCTGGCGAGCGCCGCTGCTTCGCCTTGCGACTGGCGGTAGTGGATGGCGATATTGAGGCCCGCCTGGTGCAGTTCGCGGGCAATAGCGCTGCCGACGCGGCGGCCGGCGCCGGTGATCAGGGCGGTGGGGGAATCGGACATGCAGGGTTTCTCACGATAGGGGGCGCGGGGAAATGCACGCGTCGCCGCTAGTTTGACATATCCCCCGCCCGGCGCGCTTACGAGCAGCCGCGGCCGTCGCCCATGCGGCTGAAGCCGAAGCCGTCGCCGCCGCGGGCGGGAAGGATGCAGATGGTGATGCCGAGCGAGCGCGCGGCGCGGTCGAGGTCGGGCGGGAAGGCGGCGAAGGGGATGGCGCGTTCGACCACGGCCTTGACGTAGGCAATCTCATCTTTCTGGTCGCCGGCATTGAGCACCTTGAAGGATTTCAGGCTGCCGTCGGGGTTAAGCCGGAAGTGCACCGCGGCGGCCTGCAGGCCGCGGTTGCGCGGGTCGTTGCGCACGTAGCCGGCGCTGCGGTTGAGGCGCTTGACCAGGCCGTCGAGATAATGCTCGAGACTGAAGGGGTCGGGCGGCGGCGAATCGGGCCGGCGTTCCAGGGTGACGCTGCCTTCTTCGTCCGAGCGCGCCTGCTGGCGGGCGGATTCGCGGGCCATGGCGAGGGCGCGCTGGGCGAGGCTGGGCGGGGGCGCGGTGCGGGCGTCGCCGGCCAGTTCGTCGAGAAAACGGTTCATCTCCGCCTTGTCGGCGGCAGAGAATTTCGGGGCGGGCGCCACCTTGGGGCCGCGCGATTTTTCGGCGGTCAGCAGACGCGAACGGGTTGGCGGTTTGCTGGCGGCCTTGGCGGACGGTGTGGGCGGGCGCGGCGCTACCTGCGGCGCAGGCGGGATGGCGGCCGTCTCGCTGCGCGGCGCCAGGCTGGCTTCGAGGCGCTGCGCGGGCGGGCGGCCCGCGGGCGGTTCCGGCCGGGGAAAGAAGATCACCCCGGCGTGGACCAGCAGTGACGCGACGATGGCGATGACCAGCGCGCGGCGTTCTCTGGGGTCTTCCGGGAAGGACATCGACAGCATGGGGGGATCGGCGGGCGGCGCTGCGGCTAGTTGGCGCCGTGGCGCCGGTTGGTCAGAAGGCGGCCGGCGCAGGCAATTTGCGCTGGCGTCCGTCCGCTGGTGCCCGGGCGGGCGCCGGGGGTGCCATTCTACTCTGCATCGCGCGCCGTTGAACGGGCCACCGCGGCCAGGGCGGCCTGCAGGCGCTGCCAGTGCGAGCCGCGCCAGTAGGTGCGCCGGCAGCCCGGACAGCGCCAGAATTGCGCGAAGGCGGCGCGGGTGCGTGGCGGCAGTTCGCCGGCGACTTCGGCCGAGGCGACGGGCAGCGGTACGGCGTTGCATTCCAGGCAGCGGCTGGCTTGCGCGCCATCCAGCGCGAGCGCGTAGCGGGCCGCGACTTCGGCGAGTTGCGCGCGCGGCTGCCGGCTGCGCAGATAGCAGCCGGCGGGCAGCGTGCGGTGCATGAGCAGGGCGCGGTCGCAGGTGAGGGCGATGCGGTTTTCGCGGGCGGCGATGGCGACCAGTTCGGCATCGTCCCAGGCGTTTTTCCACAAGGTGTCGTAGCCGGCGAAACGCAGGTAGCGGGCCAGCCGCCCAAGGTGCGCGTCGGCGATGAAACGCGGGCGTTCGCCGGCTGCCGGCAGCGGCGGCGCGGGCGGAAACACCTCGACCCGGTCGGCGGGCGCGAGGCGGGCGGAAATCGGCCTGTTTTCGCCGTTGACCGTAACCGCCCCGATTTCGGTATGCGGGATGCCGAGCCCCTCGATGGCGTGCTTGATGCTCTGGTGCGGCGCGACGGCACAAACGACGGGGTGCGCGCGCAACGCCCTGGGCAGGAGCTTGGCGAGTTCGGGGGCAAAATGGAATTCAGGCATGGGTCGTTGCTGCAAGCCGTGCGCGTGCCGGACCGTCAGGCGCGCGCCGCCCGGTGAATCCTTTCAGCCATGCGGTTTGGCCTTCTTGCGGGGTTTCGGCTCGCGGGGCGGGCGCAGCATTTCGTGGTGCATCTGTGCCAGTTCGGCCAGTTGCAGGGCGATGTGATAATTGAGCGTGCCCTCGGGCAGATCGCCCTTGGCGTCGGGCTCGCCGGCCGTCAGGCCGGTCAGCAGTTCCATCGCCTCGTCGGTATTGTGGACCGCCCAGATGTGGAAGCGGCCTTCGCGGACAGCGGCGACGACCGGCTGATCGAGCATCAGGTGGCAGACGTTGGCGGCCGGGATGATGACGCCCTGTTCGCCGGTCAGGCCGCGCGCGGCGCAGATTTCGAAATAGCCCTCGATCTTCTCGTTGATGCCGCCGACCGGCTGGACGATGCCGAACTGGTTGACCGAGCCGGTGACCGCCAGCGACTGGCGGATCGGGACGGCGGACAGGGCCGAGAGCAGGGCGGCGAGTTCGGCCAGCGAGGCGCTGTCGCCCTCGACGCCGCCATACGATTGTTCGAAAACCAGGCTGGCGCGCAGCGACAGCGGCATCGCCCAGCCGAAGCGGGCGGCGAGGAAGGACGAGAGGATGAGCACGCCCTTGGAATGGATCGGGCCGCCGAGTTCGACTTCGCGCTCGATGTCGATGATCTCGCCTTCGCCCATGCGCACGGTGGCGGTGATGCGTACCGGGTGGGCGAAGGTGCTTTCGCCGAGCAGGGCGACGGCGAGGCCGTTGATCTGGCCGACGTGCAGGCCGTCGGTGGCGATCAAGAGCTGGCCGCGCAGGATTTCTTCCTGGTAGCGCTCCTGGATGCGTTCGTTGCGATGGCGGTGCGCGTGCAGGGCGCTGTCCACATGCTCGCGCTCGACGATGTCGGCGCCGGCCGTGCCGGCGACGTGGTCGGCTTCGCGCATCAGGTCGCTCAGCGGCTGGGTCTGCGTGGTCAGCTTCTCGGCATCGCCGGCCAGGCGGGCGGCGTGTTCGATGACCCGGGCGACGGCCGGGGCGGACAGCGGGCGCAGGCCGTCGCGGCGGGCCAGCGTGGCGACCAGGCGGGCGTACTGGGCGGTGCCTTCGGGCGTGCGGGTGATTTCGCTTTCGAGGTCGGCGTTGATCTTGAACAGCGACAGGAAATCCGGGTCGAGCTCGGCGAGCAGGTAATAGATCATCCGCTCGCCGATCAGGATCACCTTGAGTTCGAGCGGCATCGGTTGCGGTTCCAGTTGCACCGTGCTGCTCAGGCCGACCAGTTCCGAGAGGGATTCGATGCGCACCTGGCCCGAATGCAGCGTGCGCTTGAGGCCATCCCAGGCGTAGGGCTGGGTCAGCAGCTTGTGGGCGTCGAGAACGAGGAAGCCGCCGTTCGCCCGGTGCAGCGCGCCGGCCTTGATCAGCATGAAGTTGCTGAGCAGCGTGCCCATGTGCACGTGGTGTTCGATGCGCCCGAGCAGATTTTGCAGCGTCGGGTTGTCCTCGTAGATGACCGGGCGCTCGCCGCCGGCAGGGTTCTCGACCAGCAGGTTGACGCGGTAGCGGTGGACGGAGATGGTGCTGGAATAGAGCGTGGTTTCCGTGTCGTCCTCGGTCTTGGTGGACTCGTGTATCGACTGCCCGCTGGCCAGGATGTCCTGCATGACCGCGTCGAGGTAGGCGGTGACCTCGGGCAGATCGGCGTATCTGGCCTTGATGTCCTCGATCAGGTGCCCCACCGCCAGGCGCAGGGCGTCGGCGCCGCGCTCCTTGATCGCCTTCTGCACCTCGCGGCGCCAGCGCGGAAATTCGTTCATCAGCCTGTGCAGCTTTTCACGGTTGGCGTGAACCTTGGTTTCGAATTCGTTCTTCTGTTCGTCGGAGAGGGCAGCGAATTCCTCGGGCGACATCGTTTCCTCGCCATCCTTCATCGGCGCGAAGACGAAGCCGTGCGGCGTGCGCAGCAGGGCGACGCCGGTATCCTGGGCATCCTGGCCGAGCTGCTGCAGCGCGGCCTCTTCGCGATGCTTCTCGTCTTCCTGCAGCGATTCGATGCGTTCGCGGTACTCGTCGCTGTCGAACGCGGCCGCAATGGCGGTGGTGATTTCGTCGACGAACTCCTGCATGTCGCGGTAGAGCTGCGCGCCGCGCCCGCAGGGGAGCCTGAGCAGGCGGGCCCGGGTCGGGTCGGCGAAGTCGAGGACGTAGCACCAGTCGGCCGGCGGCGCCCCGCGCTGGCTTTCCTGCGCCAGCAGCTGGGTGACGATGGCGTGGCGCCCGCTGCCGGCTTCGCCGAGGACGAACAGGTTGTAGCCGCTTTGCGGCATGGCGAAGCCGAGGTGCAGCGCTTCGACGGCGCGCGGGTGGATCAGCACCGGGTCGAGTTCCGCCAGCTCGGCAGTCGTGGCGAAGGCGAGGGCTTCCGGAGCGCAGGCGGTGTAGAGTTTTTCGGGGAGCAGTTCGGCGGGTAGGGGCATTTGTTCGACCTTGGTTCCGCTGTTGTTCCCCACTAGATTACTCGTATCGGGCCGCGCCTACCAAGCGGATCGGCGAAGGCCGCAGGAGGACACGCCGGGGTGGGTGAGCGGCATTTGCACATGGCTGGAAGCGGGTCTAGGATTAAATGGGTAGCACGGAACAAGGGGGAGCCGTGGAACGTCCGAACATCATCCACAAGACCGCTGCCGATCTGCGTGTGCCGCCCAATCTGGCGGACGATGCGGGGGAGCGCGTGGCTTTTTCCTGGTCGGCGGTGCGCAGCGAACTGGAAGGTTTGCCCGGCGGCGGACTGAATATCGCCCATGAGGCGGTCGAGCGCCACGCGCACGGGGGGCGCCGCGATCATGCGGCCTTCCGTTTTCTCGGCGGCGGCGCTGCCCGGGACGTCAGTTTCGCCGAGCTCTCACGGCTGACCAACCGCTTCGCCAATGTGCTGCGCCAACTCGGCGTCGGCAAGGGCGACCGGCTTTTCGTGCTTGCCGGCCGCATTCCCGAGCTTTACATCGCGGTGCTCGGCAGCTTCAAGAACGGTACCGTCGTCTCGCCGCTGTTTTCGGCCTTCGGCCCGGAGCCGATCGCCACCCGGGTGAACCTCGGGGAAGGCACGGTGCTGGTCACCACGACCTCGCTCTATGCGCGCAAGGTGGCGAAGATTCGCGAACGGATGCCGACCTTGAAGCATGTCCTGGTCGTCGATGACGAGGATGCTGCGATCGACCTGCCCGGGACGCTGAATTTGACGCGGCTGATGGCGGCGGCATCGGAGCGCTTCGACATCGTGCACACGCAGCCCGAGGACATGTCGCTGCTGCACTTCACCAGCGGCACCACCGGCACGCCGAAGGGGGCGATCCATGTGCACGGCGCGGTCGTCACCCACTGGGCGACCGGCAGGTACGCGCTGGACCTGCACCCGGACGACATCTACTGGTGCACCGCCGACCCGGGCTGGGTGACGGGGACGTCCTACGGCATCATCGCGCCGCTGCTGCACGGCGTGACCTCGATCATCGATGCCGCGGATTTCGACGCCGAGCGCTGGTACGGCATCCTGCAGGCGCAGCGGGTCAGCGTGTGGTACACCGCGCCGACGGCCATTCGCATGCTGATGAAGGCGGGCGCCGAGCTGGCGCACAAGTTCGCCTTTCCTAACCTGCGCTTCGTCGCCAGCGTCGGCGAGCCGCTCAATCCGGAAGCCGTCTGGTGGGGGCGGGAGGCCTTCGGCCTGCCGATCCACGACAACTGGTGGCAGACCGAAACGGGCGGCATCATGATCGCCAATACGGTGGCGGCCGATATCAGGCCGGGCTCGATGGGACGGCCGTTGCCGGGCATCGAGGCGGCGATCGTGAAGCAGGGCGAGGACGGCGTGCTATCCATCATCGATCAGCCTGATCAGGAGGGCGAACTCGCACTCAGGCGCGGCTGGCCGTCGATGCTGCGCGGCTACCTGAACAACGAGGAGCGCTACCGGAAGTGCTTTGCCGGCGACTGGTATCTCACCGGCGACCTGGCCCGGCGCGATGCCGACGGCTACTACTGGTTCGTTGGCCGCGCGGACGACGTCATCAAGTCGGCCGGCCACCTGATCGGGCCGTTCGAGGTCGAAAGCGCACTGATGGAGCACCCGGCGGTGGCCGAGGCCGGCGTCATCGGCAAGCCGGACGAAATGGTCGGCGAGGTTGTCAAGGCTTTCGTGTCGCTCAAGATGGGTTTCGAACCCGGCGAGGTGCTGCGCCTCGAACTGCTCGGCCATGCGCGCAAGAAACTGGGCGCCGCCGTCGCGCCGAAGGAAATCGAGTTCGTCGCCGTCCTGCCGCGCACGCGCAGCGGCAAGATCATGCGCCGTCTGCTCAAGGCGCGCGAACTGGGCTTGCCGGAAGGCGACACGTCGACGCTGGAAAGCGGAGGCTGACGATGGAACCGGTTCCCTACGACAAGGCCTTCGCCATCCGCCTGCTGAGCGACATGCTGCGCATCCGCCGGATGGAGGAGAAATGCGCCGAGCTCTACGGCGCCGGCAAGATTCGCGGCTTCCTGCATCTTTACATCGGCGAGGAGGCCTGCGCCGTCGGGGCGCTGCACGCGCTGACGGCGGATGACAACATCGTCGCCACCTATCGCGAGCATGGCCACGCGCTGGTGCGCGGTGTCTCGATGAACGCCATCATGGCCGAGATGTTCGGCAAGGCCGCCGGGTGTTCCCGCGGGCGGGGCGGATCGATGCACCTGTTCGATGCCGCGACGCGCTTTTATGGCGGCAATGCCATCGTCGGCGGCGGGCTGCCGCTGGCTGTCGGGCTGGCGCTGGCCGACAAGATTCTGGGGATCAGTCGGGTCACCGCCTGCTTCTTCGGCGACGGCGCAGTGGCCGAGGGCGCTTTCCACGAGGCGATGAACCTGGCGGCGCTGTGGTCGCTGCCGGTGCTGTTCTGCTGCGAGAACAACCTGTACGGCATGGGAACCGCGCTGGAGCGCTCGGAAGCGCAGGTCGATCTGGGCGTCAAGGCCGCCGGCTACCGCATGGCCGCCGCCAAGGTGGACGGCATGGACGTAGTTGCCGTGCATGAAGCGACGCGTCAGGCCGCAGCCCAGGTGCGCGCCGGCGCCGGTCCCTTCTTCCTCGAATACCAGACCTACCGCTTCCGCGCGCATTCGATGTTCGATCCCGAGCTTTACCGCGACAAGGCCGAGGTCGAGAAATGGAAAGAGCGCGGGCCGCTGCACACCTTTTCGGCGCGGCTGAAGGCGGAAGGCAAGCTGAGCGAGAAGGAATTCCTCAAGCTCGATGCGCAGGCGGAGAAGGAGGTGGCTGCTGCGGTCGACTTCGCGGAAAGGGCCGAATTGGAGCCGGTCGCCGACCTGCTGACGGATGTCCATACGCCGGCGGTGGCGCCATGAAGATCAGCTACCGCGAGGCGATGCGCCAGGCGATGCACGAGGCGCTGGCCGGTGACCCGCGCGTTTTCCTGATGGGCGAGGACGTCGGCAGATATGGCGGTACCTATGCCGTGTCGAAGGGATTCATCGAGGAATTCGGCCCCGAACGGATCCGCGACACGCCGCTTTCCGAACTGGGCTTCGTCGGTGCCGGGATCGGTGCGGCGCTCGGCGGCATGCGCCCCATCGTCGAGGTGATGACGGTCAATTTCAGCCTGCTGGCGCTCGACCAGATCGTCAATACTGCGGCCGTGTTGCGCCACATGTCCGGCGGGCAGTTCTCGGTGCCGCTGGTGGTGCGCATGGCGACCGGCGCCGGTCGCCAGCTGGCCGCCCAGCATTCGCACAGCCTTGAGAACTGGTATGCCCACATCCCGGGCATCCGCGTGCTGGCGCCGGCGACCATCGGCGATGCGCGCGGCATGCTCGCCCCGGCACTGGCCGATCCCGACCCGGTGATCATCTTCGAGCATGCCCAGCTCTACAACCTGGAAGGCGAGTTGCCTGACGACTGGCAGTGCGACATCGCGCGCGCCGCCGTGCGCCGTGAGGGTTCGCAGGTCAGCGTCTTCGCTTACGGCGGCTGCCTGCCCAAGGCCATGCAGGCGGCGGCGGAACTGGCTGATGCCGGAATCGACGCCGAAGTGGTCGATCTGCGCGTCCTGCGGCCGCTGGATACGGAAACCATCGCCGCTTCGGTGCGCAAGACGCATCGCGCGGTCGTCGTCGATGAAGGCTGGAAGAGCGGCAGCCTGGCGGCGGAAGTGATCGCGCGCATCGTCGAGGACTGCTTCTACGACCTCGATGCGCCGCCGGTGCGCGTGTGCAGCGCCGAGGTGCCGATTCCCTATGCCAGGCATATGGAGGAGGCGGCGCTGCCGCAGCCGGCGAAGATCGTCGCTGCCGTGAAGGAGATGCTCGATGCTTGAATTCAAGTTGCCATCCATCGGTTCGGACATGGACGAGGGCAAGCTGCTGGAGTGGAAGATCAAGCCCGGCGACCGGGTCAAGAAGGGGCAGGTCGTCGCCATCGTCGATACCTCGAAGGCGGCGGTCGATGTCGAGATCTGGTTCGACGGCACGGTCCATGAACTGCTGATCGAGCCGGGTGCGACGATTCCCGTCGGGACGGTGCTGGCCACGCTGCTGGCGCCCGGGGAAAAGGCCGGGGCACCGGCTGTTGCGGCGCCGCCTGCCGGCCGGCGCAAGATATCGCCGGCCGCGCGCAAGCATGCCGAAGCGTTGGGTGTCGATGTGGATACGCTTGCCGGCAGTGGCCCCGGCGGTGCGGTCATGCTGGCCGATGTCGACGCCGCTGCCGCACAACGTTCGCTTGCCAAGCCAGCCGCCCCGAGCGACCGCCAGGCGGAGATGCGCAAGGCCATCGCTGCCGCGATGAGCCGCTCGAAACGCGAGATTCCGCATTACTACCTGGCCGAAGCGATTGCCATGGAACGGGCGCAGGCCTGGCTGAGCGAGGCCAACGCTGGCCGCCCGATCACCGGCCGGCTGCTGATGGCGGCCTTTCAATTGAAGGCGGTCGCCCTGGCGCTGCAGAAATATCCGGAGATGAACGGTTTCTTCCGCGACGGCGCCTTCCAGCCGGTGGCCGCTGCCCATATCGGGGTGGCGATCTCCATGCGCCAGGGCGGGCTGATCGCGCCGGCCATCCACGATGTCGGCGAGAAAAGTCTGGACGAGGTGATGCGCGATCTCGCCGATCTGGTCAAGCGCGCCCGCGCCGGGTCGCTGAAGAGTTCGGAGATGTCCGACCCGACGATTACCGTGACCAATCTGGGTGACCAGGGCGTCGAAGCGGTGTATGGCGTGATCTATCCGCCGCAGGTGGCGCTGGTCGGCTTCGGGCGCATCGCGCCGCGGCCGTGGGTCGATGCGGCGGGCGGTTTATCCGTGGCGCCGGTGCTGACGGCGAGCCTGGCGGCCGACCATCGCGTATCCGACGGCCACCGCGGCGCGCTGTTTCTGGCCGAGTTGCGCGACTGGCTGCAGCAACCGGAAAAACTGTAAAGGGGAAGCCGATGAACCAGGATGAACTCAAAAAAGTCGTGCTGGCGACGCTGCTGGCTATCGCGCCGGAAGTCGAGGCCGACGAGTTGCGCGCCGACAAGCCCCTGCGCAACCAGGTCGATCTCGATTCGATGGACTGGCTGAATTTCCTGCTCGGCCTGCACGAAAAACTGGCGGTCGATATCCCCGAGGCCGACTACGCCAAACTGGTGACCCTGAACGACGTGCTGGCCTATCTCGGCGCCCGGGTGCGCTGATTCAGGGTTCTTCCAGCACCCCGACGCGGTATTGGGGCAGGAGGTGGTCGGCTTCCGGCGAGTGCGGGCGGCCTTTCATCTTGGTCCGGTAGGCTTCCGTCGCTTCCTTGCCACACCAGGGCTCGACGATGCCGGATCGCGACGGATGCTCGGGCAGATAGCGGGTGAGGTCGTACACCGTGCGCTCTATCGCCATCCAGCAGTCCCCCAGGCTCGCATGACGGGCGACTTCGTCCAGCGTGAATCGCTTTTCGGTGGGGGGCAGTGCTTGCTCCGGCAGGGAAGGCAGCCAGCTGGCACCTGCCCAGACCATGAGGACGACGATCCAGAAAGCGCCCGTGCCGAGCAGGAAGAGCTTGCGCATCATCGGAAGTCGAAATGTTCGAAGTGGATATGCGCCGGGCGGACGCCGCGTTGCTGCAGGATCCGGACAGCGGCGGTGAGCAGGCCGGGCGGGCCACACAGATAGCAATGTTGTTCGGCCAGCGCGGATGCCTCCGGCAGCAAGGGGGCGAGATCCGGCAGGTGGTCGCCGCAGCTCACGGCATCCAGCGCCAGGCGGGGTTCGGCCTTGGCCAAAACTCTTAGTTCGTCGAGAAAAGCGGCGTCGGCGTCGTTGCGGTGGAGATAGGCGAGGCGCACAGGATGGCGCAGCGGGCCGCTGCGCAGGACGCCGAGGAAGGGCGTGATGCCGATCCCGCCGGCGAGCCAGAGTTCGGGGCCGGCCGGGCGCTCGTTCAGGAAATCGCCGAACGGCCCCTCGATACGCGCCGTGACGCCGGGCACCACCGCTTGCAGGTGGCTGGTGCAGTCACCCAGCGCCTTGATGCCCAGCGCGATTTCCCCGTCCGGTGCAACGGCGCTGATGGTGTAGGGATGGTATTCGCCGCAGCCCCGGAAGCCGGGACCGTCGAGGAAGGCGGCGAGCACGAACTGGCCGGGGCGGGCGGCGATCGGGTGCGCCAGCGGCTGCAGGCGGACTTCGACGACCGCCGGCGCCGGGTGCGCGACCCGTGCCACGACATGGGGCTGGGCACCCAGCCCGAGGTCGGCGCGCAGGACGCGCCAGAGAACGAAGGCCAGCGCGAGCAGCGGCGACCAGAGCAGCAGGTAGTCGAGCCCGAGCAGCAGGAGGTGGCCAAGGGCGAGGACGATCGCCAGTCCCAGCAGGTTGTGCAGGATACGCCAGCGGGCGTAGGGCATGGCGGGCGACAGGGCCAGCGCCAATCCGGCCATCAGGCAGAGCAGCGCCGCCCAGCCCAGCCACACCGGCCAGCCCTGTCGCCAGGGCGCCAGCATGGCCCAGGCGAGTGCCGGCGCTTCGCTCCAGCCGGCGGCGGCCAGCGCCAGCGGATGGACGAGCAGGACGAGGTAGGCCGATACGCCGAGCCGGTGATGCCAACGGTACATGCTTTCCAGTCCGCCCAGCCAGTCCGCCAGTTTCGCCTCGCGGATCATCAGCAGCAGGCTGGCGGCCAGCAGGCCGCACCCGGTCCAGCCGGAGACGATGGCGATGCTGCGCCAGAAGCCCAGGTTTTCCGGGAAGGCCCAGAGGACGGTCAGGCCGACCAGCGTCGCGGAGATCAGCGGGATGGCCAGGGAGCGGGGGCGGTGCATCCGGGTGAATTCCAGCCTAGCGTGGCGAGCGCAGGTGTTCGCAGATGTCGCGCCGGCCACCGGGAAGCGGGCGCCCCTGTTCCCGCGCGCGGGCTTCCATCAACTGGTGATGCTCCACCTGGTAGGCGCGGCATTCGTCAAGCGTCTTGAAGCTGCGTATGCGCGCCTGGTGCTCGATGCGCTCTTCGGGTGTCATGAAGTACCAGCCGCGGGTGTTCTGTTCGCTCGCCCGCCAGGGGCCGCGCGCCAGGGCCGATCCGGCCAGCGTGATCGCCAGCGCGGCGAGCGCCAGGGGCAGGATTCTTCGGTTCATGCCGTTCTCCGCTGAGGAGGTTTTCCGGTGGTGATTTCAGCGAAGCTTAGCAGTTTGCCGGCGCGGGGCTGTGATCTGGCGCAAACCTGTAGCCGGGCGTAGGCACAAAAAAAGCGGGGCTTCGTGAGAAGCCCCGCCATCCTGCGGCCGAACCTTATTCCTTGATTGCTTCGAGGCCGATGTCGATGCGCACTTCATCGCCGACGTTGGGTGCGTACTTGCCGGCGTTGAACTCGGAACGCTTGACCACCGTGTAGGCGTTGGCGCCGATCGCATCCTTCTTCAGCATCGGGTGCGGCATGGCCTGGAAGGAAGTGACGGTCAGCGTCACCGGCTTGGTGACGCCCTTCAGGGTCAGGTTGCCTTCGACCTTGGCCGGCTTGTCGCCTTCGAAGATCACCTTGGTCGACTTGAAGGTGGCGGTCGGAAATTTCGCGGTGTCGAGGAAATCCTCGCCCTGGATGTGGTCGTTGAAGGTGGTGTAGCCGGTGTTGACCGACTTGGTGTCGATCACGATGTCGACCGAGCCGGTCTTGGCAACCTTGTCGAAGACGACCTTGCCGCTGGTCTTGTCGAAGCGGCTGAGCTGGGTCGAGTAGCCGAAATGGTTGTACGAGAAGCGCGGGAAGGTGTGGGTGCCGTCGATGACGAAGGTCTCCGGTGCGGCCAGCGCCGGGGTAGCGACGGCGGCGGCGAGGACGAGGGCGGCGGTGAGTTTGCTGAGTTTTTGCATGGTGATTCTCCTGTGGGGTTGGGGGGTTACTTGCTGGTAGCGGTGATGCGGAACTTGATCTGGACGTCGTTGGCGACGATGTCGAACTTGGCCCAGGCGCCTTCGCCGATGGAAAAATCGGCCCGGCGGATGGTGAAGGCGCCGTCGAAGACGCCGGTGTTGCCTTGCGCGGTGAAGGTGGCAGGGACGATGACATCCTGAGTCTTGCCCTTGATCGTCAGCTTGCCGGCGACTTCGTAGCGATTGCCGCCGAGCGCCTTGACCGGGCCGGAGACGAATTGCGCGGTGGGGAAGGCCTTGGTGTTGAACCACGGCTTGCCGGCGACTTCCTCGTCGCCTTCCGGGGCGCCGGTGTCGACGCTGGCCAGATCGACATCGAACGTCGCCTTGGCGGCCGTCGGCTTGGCCGGGTCGAAACTGAGCTGGCTGGAAAACTTGCGGAATTTGCCGTCGACCGCGACACCCATCTGCTTGTAGACGAAGGCGATGCTGCTCTTGTCGGCCTGGACCTGGTTGAATTCGGCGGCCTGTGCGGCGAAGGGCAGTGCGGCAAGCAGCGTGAGGGTGAGGGCGAAACGTTTCATGGGGTTCTCCTTGGTTTCAGTGCCTGGGCAGCATCCGGGTCAGGATGTCGTCCTTGTCGATGAAGTGGTGTTTGAGGGCGGCGCCGATATGGCCGGCGATGACGATGGCGAAAAGCAGGTTGAGGCTCATATGGACGGTTTGCAGCAGGTCGCCCAGTTCCTTATTCTTGGCCAGCAGGTCGGGAATCGGCAGCACGCCGAAATAGACCGTCTGGAAGCCCTTGGCCGAGCTCATCAGCCAGCCGCTCAGCGGAATGGCCAGCATCAGCGCGTAGAGCAGGACGTGGCCGGCGTGGGCGGCGAACTGCATCAGCTTCGGCATGCCGGCCGGCAGCGCGGGCGGTGTGTGCGTGGCGCGCCAGACGAGGCGGAAGAGGACGAGCAGGAAGGCCGTGACGCCGGCCCATTTGTGCCAGGAATAGAGCTGCAGCTTCTGCGGCGACAGCGGCAGGTCGTGCATGTAAAAACCGAGCGCGAGCAGGCCGAAGATCAGGATGGCCATCAGCCAGTGCAGGGCCTTGGCGGTTTTGGTGTAGGTCACGGTCAACCTCCGATTCGGGGTGAAAATGAATAGGCGTCCATGGCGATGACGTAGTCGTCGATGCCGGCATGGAAGCGGTGGGCCTCGGCGCTGGCGCCGCCGGCGCCGAGCGCCACATAAAGCGGCAGCAGGTGTTCGTCGCTCGGATGCGCCTGCACGGCGCCCGGCGCTTGTTGGCGGTAGTCGAGCAGGGCGGGAAGGTCATGGGCCGCCAGGCGATTGGCCATCCAGTCGGAAAATTCGCGGACATAGGCCGGCGTCTGCCCGCCGCTGCGTGCTGCGAGCTGGTAATCACGCAGGTTGTGCGTGACATTGCCCGAGGCGATGACCAGGAAGCCCCTGGCTGCCAGCGGGGCCAGCGCCTGGCCGAGCCGGTAAGCCTGAGCGGGGCCGCCGCGGCTCTGGATCGAGAGCGGGATCACCGGCACGTCGGCTTCCGGGAACATCAGGCGCAGCGGCACCCAGGCGCCGTGGTCGAGGCCGCGTTCGGCATCCTTTTCGACCGGCAGGCCGGCGTTGCGGATGGCAGCGACGACTTCCTCGGCGGCCTCGCGGCAGCCGGTCGCCGGGTAGCGGATGGCGTAGAGTTCATCGGGGAAGCCAGAGAAATCGTGGATGGTTTCGAGACGGTCGGCGAAACCGACGGTCGGCACGGCAGTGTCCCAGTGGGCGCTGACGATGACAATGGCGCGTCGGGCCGCCAGCGACTGCGCCTGGCGAACCAGGGCCGCGCCGGCCGCACCCGGGCGCAGCGCGAAAGTCGGCGCGCCGTGCGGAACGAATAGTGCGGTCTGGGCTTGTGTCATTTGAGCAACTCCTGATGCGATGGGCGTACTTTAAATACAATCAATGAAGCGAAATAGTAGACAATACGCAAATCATAATTGCGGATATTGCAACAATGGACCGACTCGATGCGATGAATCTTTTCGTCCGCGTCGCCGAACTGGGCAGTTTTTCGGCGGTGGCGCAGCAGATGGGCGTCGCCCGTTCGGTGGTGACACGGCAGATCGCCGCGCTCGAAGCCCACCTCGGCGTCAAGCTGATGGCGCGCAGCACGCGCCGGCTGGCGCTGACCTCGGCCGGCACCGCCTACCTGGAAAAATGCCGGGTCATCCTGAACCTGGTCGAGACGGCTGAAACCGATGTCGCAGAAGAGCGCCTGACCCCGCGCGGCACGATCCGCATCAGCCTGCCGCTGATCTTCGGCCTCAAACGACTGGCGCCGCTGCTCCTCGATTTTTCGCAACGCTATCCGGAAGTCGGGCTGGACATGGATTACACCGATCGCCGGGTCAAACTGATCGAGGAGGGTATCGACCTGTCGATCCGCATCACCCGGCGCCTCGAGCCGGGCGACGTGGCGCGCAAGATCGGCACCGGGCGCACGGGCGTGGTCGCCGCGCCGGACTACCTGGCGCGCCACGGGCGACCGCAACACCCTGCCGAACTGGTCAACCACGAATGCCTGGGCTATACCGCGGCCGCCAGCAACCAGGCCTGGCAATTCATGGTCGGCGGGCAACTGGAGAGTTTTCCGGTGCGCAGCCGGATCAACGCCAACAATGGCGATGTGCTGACCGAAGCTGCCGCGCAGGGGCTGGGCATCACCTGCCAGCCGGATTTCATCACCGACGCGTTCATCGCTGCCGGCCGGGTCGAGGTCATCCTTGCCGATTTCCCGATTCCGGAGTTGGGCATCTACGCGATGCTCCCGAGCAACCGGCACGTGCCGCACCGGGTCAGGGTGCTGATGGATTTCCTCGCGGAACGGCTGGCCGCCTGAATTCGCCGCCGCTGGCGCGGTCGACCGGGAAAATCATGACATTTTCCCGGCGCTGCCGATGCAGGCGCAGATTGACCGCCAGCGTGAACGTGAGCAGCAGCGCTGCACCCAGGTTGTGGGCGACGGCCAGCGGCAGTGGGAGCGAAAGCAGCACATTGCCGACGCCGAGGCTGATCTGCAGCGTCAGCGCACCGGCCAGCAACAGGCTCCAGTTGCGCCACCGCGCTCCGCCATTTCGCCACAGGGCAAGCGCCAGCATCCCGACCAGCCCGACGACGGCGAGGGCGCCCACGCGGTGCGTCCAGTGGATCGCGGTCAACGCCGAAAACGGGAGCAATTCGCCGTCGGCGGTCTGCCCAAGCTCGCGGAATACGGTGAAGCCGTGCGAAAAATCCATTGGCGGCTGCCATTGCCCCTGGCACATCGGGAAATCGGTGCAGGCCAGCGCCGCATAATTGCTGCTGACCCAGCCGCCGAGCGCGATCTGCACGAAGACGGCCAACAGGGCCAGGCCGGCGAGGCGGGGCACCCCCGGGCTGGCCGTGCCACTGGCGACGGGTGTCGACTCCCGGAGTGCCAGCGCGACGAGCAGGGCGAGCGTCGTCATGCCGCCGAGGAGGTGCAGCGTGACGATCACCGGCTTGAGCAGCAGGGTCACGGTCCACATGCCGAGCGCCGCCTGCAGCATGACGATGCCGAGCAACAGCGTGGGCAGCCGGGGCGACTGTTGACGGCGTGCTTCGCCGCGCCATGACAGCAGGCACAGGCCGAGCACGAGCAGGCCGAGGCTACCGGCGAAATAGCGGTGAATCATTTCCTTCCAGGCCTTCGGTGTCTCGACCGGACGGTCGGGGAAGGCGCGGCTTGCCGCGGCCTGCTCATGGGCTTCGTCCGGCACGCCCAGCCAGTGCCCGTAGCAGCCCGGCCAGTCCGGACAACCCAGCCCGGCGTCGGAAAGCCGGACGTAGGCACCGAGCGCGATCACGGCGAAGGCGAGGACGATCGCGGCGGCGAGCAGGCGGCGGTAAAGCGTCATGCGGATCAGGCGATCAGGCGATCAGGCGATCGGCGAAGAGGGCGGCGAAGAGCAGGGTCAGGTAAAGGATCGAGTAGCGGAAGGTGCGCCGGGCCAGCGCGTCGCTGTAGCGCCGGCAGAGCGCAATGGCGTAGGCGAGGAAGACGAGGTCGAGCAGGCTGATCGAGACCAGGTAGAACCAGCCGCTCATGCCCAGCGACACGGGAATCAGGCTCGCTGCGCCGAGCATCAGCGTGTACCAGAGGATGTGCTGGCAGGTGAAGGCGACGCCGTGCGTGACCGGCAGCATGGGCAGGCCGGAGCGGGCGTAATCGTCGCGCCGGTAGCAGGCAAGCGACCAGAAGTGCGGTGGGGTCCACAGGAAGATGATCAGGAAGAGCACCAGCGGCTCGGCGGAAACCTGGCCGGTCATCGCCGTCCACCCGAGCAGCGGCGGCATGGCCCCGGAGGCGCCGCCGATGACGATGTTCATCGGGGTGGCCGGCTTGAGGATCAGCGTGTAGAAGATGGTGTAGCCGACGAAGGTGGCCAGGGTCAGCCACATGGTCAGGTCGTTGATCCAGGTATGGAGCAGCCAGAGCCCGCTGGCGCCGAGCAGCGTGGCCAGCGTGGTCGTTTCGAGCGGCGAGATCTCGCCGCGCGCGGTGGCGCGCCAGCTGGTTCTGGCCATGCACGCGTCGATGGTGCGCTCGACCAGGCAATTGAGCGCCGCCGCGGCAAAGGCCACCAGCGCGATGCCGAGCGACGCGACGAGAAAGCGCAGGAGCGGCGGAAAGCCCGGCGTGGCGAGGAACATGCCGATCATCGCGGTGAATACGATCAGACTGTTGACCCGCGGCTTGCACAGGTGGGCAAAGGCGACCAGGCGCTGGCCGTAGGAAAGGGTCGGTGCGGCGATGGTTTGCATGGGGGCCTCCTAGCCGGTCCAGGCGAATTTGAGCAGGCGATCAAGGTCGAAACGCACGTCCTTGGCAGCGACATCGACCGGGTAGTCCATGATCAGCTTGCCTTGCGGATCGACAACGTGCAGGCGGTAATCCGCCGGGCGCGGCGGACCGGGCAACCAGCCGGCCGGCGCCCGGGCGAGCAGCAGATCCGGCTGGCGCTGGCGTGCCGACGCCAGTGCCGGGTCGGCCGGCTGATCGGTGAGTACGACGCGGCGCAGGCGGCCCATCTCCTTGTTCAGCGAGACCTGGATCCGGCGCATCTCGTCGATCCGGACGTCACATTCCTTGGTGCACGGCCCGCTGCCACTCAGGACAAGCAACCATTTGCCGTGCAGTTCGGCGGTGGCCAGCGGCTGTCCGTCGGTACCGAACAGGCCGCTGGCTGGCAGCGGCAGTGGCGGGCTGAGCAACTCGCCGTGGTTGGCCGTGCGCGCCGGCTGCCAGCCGACCACGAAGAGTCCGCCGGCGATGACGAAGGGCAGGGCGAGCAGGCTGGCGACCAAGGCCAGCATCGGCAGGCTGCTGCTGCGCCGGGGCGTTGGCTGCAGGGCGGCGGCGTTCATGGGCGGCGGACCAGGAAGTAGCCCCAGATGCCAAGGCTGGCGAGGGCGAAGCCGAACCATTGCAGGGCGTAGCTGCGGTGCCGCTCGGCGCGCTCGTCGGGGCGCGGCCACTCGCGCACGTAGCCGCCGGGTGCCGCCGGGTCGAGCTGGATGACCACCTGCTGCAACGGGGTGCCGAGCGCCGTGCGGAAGCGCGCCAGGTCGAGGTTCTGCCAGACGGCATCCCAGCCGCTGCCCGGTTGCGCGGCGAGATTGAAAAAGCGCTGGCTGGGGACGACGGCAATGCCGGTCAGCTCGACGGTTCCGGCCGGCACGTCGGCCTGCGGGATGATCTGGTGATCGGCCGGCGCCGCCAGCCAGCCGCGATTCACCAGGACGCGCATCTCCGACCCCTCCAGGCGCAGCGGGGTGATCACGTGATAGCCCGCCTGCTCGCGGTGCAGGCGGTTGTCGATCAGGACCTGGCGCGCGGCGTCGTAGGTACCGCGCAACGCGACCCGGCGGTGGCGCAGCGAGTCGACGTCGGCCGGCAGGCTGGGCATGGCGATGGCGACATCGCTGCTGCGCGTGTCGAGCTCGGCCTGGATGGCCGTCTTGGTTTCCGCCTTGCGCCATTGCCAGAGACCGAGTGATACGAATGCCGGCAGCAGGAAAGCGAGGAGCAGCCCGCCCAGGATCGCCACCTGCCGCCGGCTGGCCCTTGCCGGGCCGCGCGGCGGGCGCGCATACTGGGGCACGGAAAGCCGCTCGGGAGACTCGTCGATGATCAAGGTCGTGGTGGTTCTGATGTTGGTGGCCATAGTGGGCAGCCTGTTCTCCGGCCTTTTCTTCCTTTATCGCGACCGCGGGGCCGGCGTGCGCACGGCGCAGGCGCTGACCTTGCGCATCGGGCTGTCGATCCTGCTTTTCCTGCTGCTGCTCGCCGGGTTTCGCTTCGGTTTCATTCCCGGTTACACCCAGTAGACAAAGACGAACAGGATCAGCCAGACCACATCGACGAAGTGCCAGTACCAGGCGACGCCTTCGAAGGCGAAGTGGCGATCGGCGCTGAAATGACCTTTCAGGCTGCGCAGCAGGATGACCAGCAGCATGACGGTGCCGAGCGTCACATGGAAACCGTGGAAGCCGGTCAGCATGAAGAAGGTGGCGCCATAGGCGCCGGAGCCCATGGTCAGACCCAGTTCGGTGTAGGCATGGTGGTACTCGTAGGCCTGCAGGATCAGGAAGACGGTACCGAGCAGCACCGTCGCGGCGAGCCCGATGTTGAGCTGGGCGCGCCTGTTGCGCAACAGCCCCCAGTGCGCCCAGGTAACCGTGGCACCGGAACTGAGCAGCAGCGCGGTGTTGATCGCCGGGATGCCCCACGCACCCATCGGCGTGAATTCAGGTCCCTTCGGCCCGCTGGTCGGCCAGGTGCCGGTAAACCCGGGGTAGAGCGTGGTGCCATGCGAAGAGGTCATGCTGCCCAGTTCGGGAACCGAAATGACCCGCATGTAGAACAGGGCGCCGAAGAAGGCGGCGAAGAACATCACTTCGGTGGCGATGAACCAGATCATCCCGTAGCGGAACGAGCGGTCTTCCCAGTCGCGGTAGGCGCCGGACTGTGATTCGGTGATGACGCGGCCGAACCAGCCGAAGAGCACGTAGATGATCACCGAGAAGCCGCCGAGCATGACCCACTTGCCGAGCGGAAAGGCATTCATCGCCTGGATGAAGCCGACGGCCAGCAGGAACATGCCGCCAGAGAGAATTATCGGGTAGAGGCTGGGGTGGGGAACGAAATAGTGATCCCTGGGCGCAATTTGTGCGGTGCTGGTTTTCATCGGGCCTCCCCGCGGCTGGTGAGTGTCTGGCGCTGTCCGTCGATGCTGAAAAAGGCGTAGGAAAGGGTGATGTGGGCAATGTCGCGGTCAACTTCATTTTTGACGATAAAAGCGAGCGGCATTTCGCGCGCCTCGCCGGGGGCAAGCGTCTGCTGTTCGAAGCAGAAGCACTCGATCTTGTCGAAATGCTGGGCGGCCAGGCCGGGGGTGACGCTGGGTACGGCCTGGCCGGTGACCGGGCGGTCGGAGGTGTTGCGCACCAGATAGCTGACCTGCTGCAGTTCGCCGGGGTGGATGTCCATGGCCACGGTCAGCGGGCGCATGTCCCAAGGCAGGCCGGGCATCACGGTGCCGGTAAATTCGACGCGAATCGTGCGCCCGGTATCGACCGCACTGGCCGGCGTGTTTGCCGCCTGCAGACCGCCGGCGGCGAAGCCGTCGCGGATCACGCCCTTGCCCGAGGTCTTGCCGTTGAAGCCGGTCGCCTCGCAGAGGACATTGTAGAGCGGCACCAGCGCGAAGGCGAAGGCGGTGGCGGTGGCCACCATCAACAGCAACTTGCCGACCAGACGGCTGTGGTTGATGGGGGCCGGGTGGACGTCGCTCATGGGACTAGCGCTTGATGAACAGCCCGATGAGGTAGAGCGCCAGAACGACCGCGCCGATCGCCCAGCCGAGACGGCGGGAGGCGCTGCGCCGCCGGGCGAGGTCGGCTTCGGAGAAGGGTTCGCTCATGGCGGGCGCGCTCACTTGATCACCGGCTGGGTTTCCCAGCTGTGATGCGGGGGCGGCGAGGCAAGCTCCCATTCCAGCCCTTCGGCACCCTCCCAGACGCGGCTGTCCACCTTGGGGCCGCCGCGCACGCAGGTCCAGATGTTCCAGGCAAAAATCAGCTGGCTGAGGCCAAGGATGAAGGCGCCAACGGTGGAAATGGCGTTGAACTCGGCGAACTGCAGCGCGTAATCGGGAATGCGCCGCGGCATGCCGGCCAGGCCGAGGAAAAACTGGGGAATGAAGGTCAGGTTGAAGGAAACAACGGTCAGCCAGAAATGCAGCTTGCCCAGCTTCTCGCTGTACATGTGGCCGGTCCATTTGGGCAGCCAGTAATAGACGCCGGTCATCACGCCCATGATGCCGCCGGCGAACAGTGCGTAATGGAAGTGGGCGACGACGAAATAGCTGTGGTGGTACTGGGCATCGGCTGCGACGTCGGCGAGGATCAGCCCGGTCAGACCGGCGATGCCGAACAGCACGATGAAGCCGACGGCGAACAGCATCGGCGTCTCGAAGGTCATTGAGCCCTTCCACATGGTGGCGATCCAGCAGAAGAAGAGCACGGCCAGCGGCAGCGAAATGGCCATGGTGCTGAACATGAAGTAGATCAATGCCGGCACAGGCATGCCGGCCGTGAAGAAGTGGTGCGCCCAGACCACCACCGAGAGCAGGCCGATGGCGACGAAGCTGTAGACCTGCGCCTTGTAGCCGTAGGTCGGTTTGCGGCAGAAGGTGGATAGCACGTGCGGCATCAGCCCCCAGACCGGCAGCAGCAGGATGTACACCTCGGGATGGCCGAAGAACCAGAACAGGTGCTGGAAGAGAATGGGGTCGCCGCCGCCGGCCGCGTCGAAGAAGTGGGTGCCGAAATGGCGGTCGGTGAGCAGCATGGTCACCGCGCCGGCGAGCACCGGCAGCGTGGCGATGAGCAGGAAGGCCGTGATCAGCCAGCCCCAGGCGAACAGCGGCAGCTTCATCATCGTCATGCCGGGCGCGCGCATGTTGAAGATGGTGACGATGATGTTGATCGAGCCCATGATCGACGAGATGCCGAGGATATGGACGGCGAGGATGGCGAAATCGACGCCCATGCCGCCCTGCACCGAGAGCGGCGCGTAGAAGGTCCAGCCGGTGGCGATGGCGCCGTCGCCGATGCCGAGCAGCGCCAGCGTGAACGGCAGGGTGAGCAGGATGGCCGCCGGCGGCAGCAGCCAGAAACCCCAGTTGTTGAGGCGGGGCAGGGCCATGTCGGGGGCGCCGATCATCAGCGGAATCATCCAGTTGGCGAAGCCGGTGGCCGCCGGCATCAGCGCCGCGAAGATCATCACCAGCGCATGGACGCCGATCAACTGGTTGAAGAACTCCGGCTTCATCAACTGCAGGCCAGGCTGGAACAGTTCGGCGCGCACCGCCAGAATCATCAGGCCGCCGACGAAGAACATGATCAGCGAAAAGATCATGTACATCGTACCGATGTCCTTGTGGTTGGTCGTCGTCAGCCAGCGCAGCAGGCCGCTCGGGTGGTGGTCGGCGGCGTGCTCGACGGGATGGGTGGTGGCGATACTCATTGCGGGCCTCCTAGCGCAGAGCCTTGATCTGGGCCGGCTGGATCATGTCGCCGACCTTGTTGCCGAAACTGTTGCGTTCGTAAGTGATGACGGCCGCCAGTTCGACATCGGACAGGCTGTTGCGGAAGGCCTGCATGGCGGTGCCTGCCTTGCCGTTGACGACCCGGTCGACATGGCTGTCCTTGATGATCCTGCCGTCGGCACCGAGCAGCGGCCCGGTGACGATCTTGCTGCCAGCGAGCGCCGGGAAGGCGGGTGGCAGTCCCTGGCCGTTGGCCTGGTGGCAGGCGACGCACTGCTTGTCGTAGACGTCCTTGCCGGCCGCCATCAGTTCGTCGCGGCTCCACGCCCGGTCGGCGCCGCCAGCGGCAGCCTTGGCTTCCGCCTTCTTTTGTTCCAGCCAGGCCAAATATTCGGGTTCCGGCACGGCATGGACGACGACCGGCATGAAGCCGTGATCCTTGCCGCACAGTTCGGCGCACTGGCCGCGGTAGATGCCCGGCTTCTCGATCAGCACCCAGGTTTCGCGCAGAAAGCCGGGGATCGCATCGCGCTTGACGCCGAATTGCGGCACCCACCAGGTATGGATGACGTCGGTCGAGGTCAGCAGGATGCGCACCTTCTTGCCGACCGGCAGGACCACCGGCTTGTCGACTTCGAGCAGGTAGTGCTCGCCCTTGGCTTCGGCATTGGCGATCTGGTCGCGCGGCGTTGCCATGGTGCTGATGAACTTGACGTCCGTACCCGGATACTCGTACTGCCACTTCCATTGCATGCCGGTGACCTTGAGCACCATGTCGGCGCGGGTCTGGGTGTCTTCCATGGTGATGATGGCATTGACCGCCGGGATGCCCATCAGCACGAAGTCGATGAAAAGCAGGATGCCGAAGGGGACCAGTGCCCAGAACCATTGCATCTTGCCGGTCGGGCCGGTGAATTTGGCGGGCTGGTGACCGACGCTCTTGCGGTGCTTGATCATCGAGTAAATCATGATCGCGAACACCACCACGAACAGGATGGTGATGATCAGCATGAACTCGTTGTGAATGTGGAGCGTTTCCCGGGCGATGGGGGTGACCGGCTCGGGGAAATTGAAGTTGAACGCCGCACCGGCGGTGCCGGAAGCGGTCAGTGCGGCCGTCGAGAAGACACGCCGGCGAACCCGGCAACGCGTATTTGCTGCTGCAACATCCGCGCCCTGACTGCGAAAAACACAGTTGAGCATCTTGTTCCCTCCCCCTTGTGAGAACCGATACATGGCATCAGAATCGGTCGCTTCGAAATAGTTCAGAAAATTTGATGCGATGAACCGGCGCCTGTTTCTCGGCTTGACCTGCCTGCTGCTGACGGCCTGCAACCCGGCGCCGGTTGCATTCCGCAATACCGACCTGACCGGCGCCACCTTCGGGCGCCAGCTGGCGCTGACCGATCACCACGGACAAACTCGGACCCTGGCTGATTTCCGGGGCAAGGTGGTCGTGATCTTTTTCGGCTATACCTCGTGTCCGGACATCTGTCCGACCACGCTGACCCGGCTGGCCGAGGTGATGAAGGCTCTGGGGCCGGCGGCACCGTCGGTCCAGCTACTGTTCGTGAGCCTCGACCCGGAACGCGACAGTGCCGACCGTCTGAAGGAGTTCGTGCCGTGGTTTCACCCCTCGTTTCTCGGACTGCGCGGCAGCCCGGCGGAGATCAAGGCGGCGGCCGACGAATTTCGCGTGTTCAGTGCGCGCAAGGAGGTCGGCAGCGAACTCGGCTATGTGCTCGACCACTCGACGGGCGCCTACGTCTTCGACCCGGCCGGGCGCCTGCGGCTGTATGTCAGGGATACGGCGAGCGTCGAGGACGTGGTTGGCGATATCCGGTTGCTGCAGGCCGGGCGCTGAGCGGGCTGGTTATAATCGGCAGGCTGCCGGCGCGCCGTGCCGGCCCGAACTTCCCGCAGGTATCCCCTTGGCCAGAATCCAGATCGAACTCCCCGCGCGCTTCGCCTTCTCGACGGCGATCACCATCTATATCAACCATATCAACTATGGCCACCACCTCGACAATTCGGCGCTGCTGGCGCTGGTGTCCGAGGCGCGCGTGCGCTTTTTCAAGTCCCTTGGCTATTCGGAACTGGACGTCGAAGGGCTCGGGATCATCGTTGCCGATGCGGCGCTGCAATACCGTTCCGAAGCCTTCCACGGCGAAGTCTTGGCTTTCGAGATGACCGCCAGCGATTTCAACAAGTACGGCTGCGACCTGGTCTGGCGCGTCAGTGAGCAGGAGAGCGGGCGCGAGGTCGCGCGCGGCAAGCACGGCATCGTTTTCTTCGACTACACGGCGCGCAAGGCGGCCCAGGTGCCGGCTGCTTTCAGCCGGCGTTTTGTCGAATGATCCCGATCCGCTACGTCGAGCCCGTGTTCCGCCCGCCGAGCGAGGCGGAATCGCTGATCCTGCCGGTCACTGATGGCTGTTCGTGGAACCGGTGCACCTTCTGCGAGATGTACACCGCGCCGCAGAAGAAATTTCGCGCACGCGAAGAGGCGGAAATCCTCGAAAGCATCCGCCTGACCGGCGAGCGCTACGGCGACCGGGTGCGGCGCGTCTTCCTGGCCGATGGCGACGCCACGGTTTTACCCACCCGCCGGTTGTTGACCGTGCTTGAAGCGATCCGTACCCACCTGCCGGCGGTGCGACGCATTTCCAGCTACTGCCTGCCGCGCAATCTGCGCAGGAAATCTCAGGCGGAAATCGACGAACTTGCCGCCGCCGGCCTGAGCATGGTCTATGTCGGCGCCGAGTCGGGCGATGACCAGGTGCTGGCTGCGGTCAGCAAGGGAGAAACCTTCGAAACCACCTGCGAGGCGCTGGAAAAGCTCGGCGCCGCCGGCATCACCCGTTCGGTGATGATCCTCAACGGCCTCGGCGGCAAGGTCTACAGCCGCCAGCACGCAGAAAACTCGGCGCGTCTGGCCAACGCCACGCAGCCGGAATACCTGGCGACGCTGGTTGTCAGCTTCCCGCAGGGCGAGCAGCGTTTCCGCGCCGATTTTCCGGAATGGGAACCGCTCGACCAGCACGAACTGTTCGTCGAGATGGAGCAATTCCTGTCGCAACTGGAACTGAGGCGCACGGTGTTCCGCAGCGACCACGCTTCCAACTGGCTGGTTCTCAAGGGCACGCTGGGTGCTGACAAGGAAAGACTATTGGCGCAGGTGCGGCAGGCGGTCGCCGCCCCCGAAGCGGCCCGTCTGCGGCCGGCCTGGGCGCGCGGGCTGTAGCGCCTGGATTTCAATTTTTGCCCCTTTTTTTCCAGTCGACCGCAGCAGTCGGTCTCAGGCTGCCTTGCCGACGCGCAGCGCGCTGAAGATGGCAAGCGTCTGCAGCAGCGCGACGCCGATCAGCACTTCGCCGAATCGCCGCGCGTCCATCAGGCCGCCGAAAATCAGCGGCGCCGTCGCCAGCCCGAGGTCGAGGCCGGAATAGACGAAGCCGTAGACGCGCCCGTAGGCCGCCTTGCCGAAGCGCGCGGTGGCGGCGCGGCGCACCAGCAGGTCGCGCGACGGCCCGGCGACGCCGGTGCAGAAACCGATGCCGGCCATCAGCGGCAGGACACTCCAGGCTGGTGGCCAGCCGCTGGCGAGCAGCACCGCGAGCAGCGCGGCGACACCGAGGGCCAGTGCGATCAACAGATCCTGCGCCTGCTTCTCCGCCAGGAAGCCGCCGAGCACGATGCCGGCGGTGCCGGCCGTCAGGTAGGTCGAGAGCGCCAGCGCACCGGTGGTCAGCGACAGGCCGTAGACCGCCTGCAGGATGGGGCTGGCGAAATTCTGGATGGCACCGAAGGCGCTGGTGATCAGCAGGAAGAACAGGAAGCACAGCCAGACGGCGCGCGAGCCGAGGAAGGCGAAGGTTGGGCCAGCATCGCCGGCCGCCCTGGCGGCATGCGGTTCCATATCGGCCAGCGCGTGCCGGCGCCACAGCAGCAACCCGAGGGCGAGCAGGGCGACGACGCTGGCGCCGAGCGCCGCGCTACGCCAGCCGTCGGCCGCCGCGATTCCGGTCAGGAAGATCGGCGCCGCCGCCCAGCCAAGGTTGCCGGACAGCCCGTGCACCGAAAAGGCGTGGCCTAGCCGCGGTTGCGACACGCGATGGTTCAGTACCGTGAAATCGGCCGGGTGGAAAACGCTGTTGCCGAGGCCGGCGAGCGCGGCGACGGCGACCAGCGATGCGTAACCGGTCGCGAAGTGCAGCATGATGCCAGCCAGCGCAAAGCAGGTGATGCCGGCGGCTAGCACGCGGACGGCACCGAAGCGGTCGACGAGAAAGCCTGCCGCCGCCTGGCCGACGCCGGAAATGATGAAGAAGACAGTCATCGTCGTGCCGATGCCGGTGAAGCTCAGGCCGAATTCGGGCATCAGCCACGGAAAGAGCGGCGGCAGCAGGAGGTGGAAAAAATGTGAAACGCCGTGCACGAAGCCGATCAGTGAGATGGTTTCGATATCGCGGGGCGCGGGAGAGGGCAGGGCTTCGGCGGTCATCGGGAGCAAGCGGGTTATCCGGCAGTTCAGTTTATTGGGTCGTCCCGGAAAACGGAATTCAAGGCACGCTAAAGTAGCTTTAAGTTGAATGGCTGATTGCCGTGTTATTTGAAGAAGTCGGATTACACTATGCCTGCAGCCAACACCAGGCGGCGCATTGCGGGGCGATACGCTCGTCCGTGCCGTACGCTTGGAGATTGCTGCCCATGCCTTGATGGTGGATGCCAAGGATGAGGCGGCAGAGGCTTTCTACCGTCATCACGGCTTCATTGCGCTTCCCGACTCGCCGCGCACACTGTTCCTGCTGCTGGCAACAGTCCCGCGCTATCGAAACTTGCCGTTCTCGGCCGCCGGCGAGCTGCATAACGACTAACCGGAGAATACGACGATGGAAGCAAGGTTCTGGCACGCGAAATGGGAAAATGGCGAGATCGCCTTTCACCTGGATGACGTCAATCCATTGCTGTTGGATCACTTCGGCACGCTGTCCTTGCCAGCTGGGAGTCGTGTCTTCGTTCCGCTGTGCGGCAAGACGCGGGATATTCCGTGGCTGCTGGAATCCGGCTATCGGGTCGCCGGTGCCGAGTTGAGCCGGGTTGCCGTCAAGCAGTTGTTTGCCGATATGGATCTGACGCCGAGTGTTTCCCAGGTCGGCCCGCTGACCCGCTTTGCATTCGAAGATATCGACATCTACAGCGGCGACATCTTTAGACTGAGCGGCAGCGAGCTTGGCCGGATCGACGCGATCTACGACCGGGCGGCCCTGGTGGCGCTGCCCGCTGCCATGCGCCAGCGCTACGCCGACCATCTCGCCGCCATCACCGGCCGCGCCCGGCAGCTGCTGATTGCCTACGAATACGACCAGAGCCTGCAGGACGGCCCGCCGTTTGCCGTCAGCGCCGACGAAGTGCGCCGCCTCTATGGCCGGCATTACGAGCCGGCGCTGCTCGCCACCAGCGACGTTGCCGGCGGCCTGCGCGGCAAGTGCCCGGCCACCGAACACGTCTGGCTGCTGCGGCCAGCCTGAGGCTGTCGGCGGGCGGTGGATACGGCTAAACTGCACCTTTTGCCGACGGATGCATGACGATGGAACGCTGCCCCTGGTGCGAAGGATTCGATCTCTACCGCGAGTACCATGACACGGAATGGGGCCTGCCGCTGCGCGACGATCGCGCCCTGTTCGAACTGCTGATCCTCGAAGGCGCCCAGGCCGGCCTGTCGTGGGCCACCGTGCTCAAGAAGCGGGCGCATTACCGGCGAGTGTTCGACGGCTTCGACCCGCAGCGGATCGCCCGCTACGACGACCAGAAAGTCGCCGCGCTGCTGGCCGATCCCGGCATCATCCGCAACCGCGCCAAGGTCGCCGCCACCATCCAGAATGCCAGGGCCTATCTGGCGCTGACCGCCGGGGGGCAATCGTTCAGCGATTTCCTGTGGTCCTTCGTCGGCGGCGCACCGCTGCAAAACGCCCGATCATCGCTGGCCGAAGTTCCCGCCAAGACCGCGCAATCGGATGCAATGAGCAAAGCCCTGACCCGCGCCGGTTTCAAGTTCGTCGGCTCGACGATTTGCTACGCCTTCATGCAGGCGGCAGGGATGGTCAACGACCATCTGGTCAGTTGCCCGCGATATGAGGAAGTGCAGGGGCGGTATAGGGAATGACGGGCTATGGGTTGCTTCCGGCTAATTTTGGCCAAAGCAGATATTCGCTCCGTAGGCCCGCAATTTCAGCATCCGGCCACTACCTGCCGTTGGTTGTTACATCTGGATTGTTCGCGTTCGACCGAACTGAATGGCAGGTATCCGGCGACCAAATCGACCGCTGAAATTTCCGTACCCGGCCCAGACTGTGTAAAAACGTGAACGAAAATTGCCTACCGGGATCAATGCATTAGGCATTGACGATGAGGCAATCGAGATGAAGCGGTTCATTCAGGGCGAGAGCAGGAGTCAGAGCACCCTGCTGCCGGAGTTGCTCGACGACTACATTGATGAGGCCAATCCGGTCCGGGTCATCGACGTATATGTGGATGAGCTGGATCTTGGCAAATTGGGCTTTTCGGGGGTCGGCCCTGCGGCCACGGGGCGGCCGGCCTACCATCCAGCGGTGCTTCTGAAGCTCTATATCTACGGCTATCTCAACCGCATCCAGTCCAGTCGGCGTCTGGAGAAGGAAAGCCAACGCAATGTTGAACTGATGTGGCTGACCGGGCGGCTGATGCCTGACTTCAAGACCATCGCCAATTTCCGCAAAGATAATGGTCCGGCGATTCGCAGTACCTGCCGCCAGTTCGTTGTGCTCTGCCAGCGGCTAGGATTCTTCTCCGAGGCACTGGTCGCCATCGATGGCAGCAAGTTCAAGGCAGTCAATAACCGCGACCGGAATTTCACTCAAGCCAAATTGCAGCGGCGGATGGCAGAAATTGAAGCCAGCATCAGCCGGTACCTAGCCGACCTGGATACCGCGGACCGGCAAGCGCCGGCCGCAGCCCAAGCCAAGAAGGAGCGGTTGCAGGACAAGATCGCGGCCCTGAAGACCCAGATGAAGGAACTCAAGGAAATCGAGGTCAAGTTGGAGGCCACGCCCGACAAGCAGATTTCCCTGACCGATCCCGATGCCCGCTCCATGAAGACGCGCGGCACGGGCATTGTGGGTTACAACGTCCAAACGGCTGTGGATGCGAAGCATCACCTGATCGTCGCCCACGAAGTTACCAACGTCGGTCTCGACATTGACCAACTGAGCGGGATGGCGAAACAAGCCCGGGCCGCCATGGGAATTCAGGATCTCACGGCCATTGCTGACCGGGGCTACTTCAAGAGTGAAGAAATCCTTGCTTGCCACGAGGCTGGTATTACGGCCATCGTCCCCAAAACAACCAGGTCTGGCGCCAAAGCCGATGGGCGCTTTGACCGGGCCGACTTCATTTACGATACCCAGAAAAATGAATATCGCTGCCCAGCCGGGCAGGCACTGATCTGGCGTTACGCATCACTCCAAAGAGGCCTGATGCAGCACCGTTACTGGAGTTCAAATTGCCAACAGTGCGCCATCAAGGAGAAATGCACCCCCAGCGTTCAACGACGTGTCACCCGCTGGGAGCATGAAGCAGTCCTGGAAACCATGGAAGCCCACCTGGACCAGGCTCCTCAGAGTATGCGTATCCGGCGACAGACCGTCGAACATCCTTTCGGCACCCTTAAGCTATGGATGGGGAGTGCCCATTTCCTGACCAAGACCTTGAATCGGGTCAGCACAGAAATGGGACTTCATGTTCTGGCCTACAACCTGAAACGAGTCATGAAAATATTGGGTAACGATGCATTGATGAAGGCAATGAGGGCCTGAACAAGGCCTCGGGCGTCTCGTGCCGGCCATGCCAAGTTCCATTTCGACATTCGCCAATCCCTCTGTCGCGTTTGTATTCCGACGTGTTGCCAACGCCAGATTCACGCCGCGTTTTTACACGGTCTGGGCCAGAAGCAGCCGTTGCTCCCTATGTGAAACCAGCCATACGAACGACCGCTGGACTCAGAATGCGGTCGTAGCTGCTTAGCGAACGAGAGTAAGAACGTCCTTGAATCGAGGATGCTTGCTGGTCCGCATCCATTCGAAGGCGACCATCTCGACTGTGGCGAGTGTGGCACCAGCCTTCCCTAGCCGAGCGATAGCCGCATCACGGTTAGCGGTGATGCGGGAGCCGATGGCGTCGGTAACTACCGTTACATTCAATCCATGCTTAAGTAGCCCGGCACATGTTTGCAGAACGCACACATGAGCTTCACACCCAGTAACGATGACATTCCTCCGGTTGGCATGGATGGCCTCAATCAGCCCATCTTCACACCCATCGAAATGCTGTTTGACAACCGTTTGCTGGCAAAGCTGCTTTACTGCACTGACGTTCTCACCAATTCCCTCCGGGCTTTGTTCAGTTCCGATGACGGGAATTTCAAGTATTCGGGCAATGTTGGCCAGGCGAACGGCCTCCTTGATGACGCGCTCGCCTTCAAAAATGCTGGGCATTAACCGTTGTTGAAGGTCTACCAGAACGAGAGTCGATTGATTGGCTTCATGAAGCATTGCTGTTCTCCTTTTAGGGACTTAGGAGTGATACCACCTCCAGCGGCAACTGAAGGTGGTATTTGCTATCAAGCGCTCTTCTTGATTTCTGGTAGCGGCACCATGAAGGGCTGGCCAGGCTGGCTGCAACCTGCATCACAGCATCGTCCAGGTTGCTTGTTCTTGGTGATGGCTCGGTTGTCTTCAGCCAGCACACCACGCTCCATCAGACGCTCGACCAGTTCGACCTTGCTGCCAACCGGGTAGTTGCGCCAGATTTCCTGCCGCAGTGCCGTCGGTGAACCGCCGCCGTGCAGACTGATGAGCGAGTACCAGCCGCCCTGATAGGAGGCCGTCAAATCCTCTATGAAGCGTGACACCTCGATACGCTTGTCGTACGGGATAGCAGGATTGGCACGCAGCACTTCCGACAACGTCGCCGCTGTGGCCGGATTGTGGTCTTCATCTGGACCAGGCAAGGCAACGATGAGGCCGCCCGATACCTCATGGGCAAGACGGTGCATGTCGTAAATCTGGGTGGAAAGCAGCAGTTTGCCGATGTTCGAATAGACCGGTTCCGGCATGAAGGACTTCGAGTACGGGTCTTGAACCGCATAGACGCTGGCGGCCACGCCGCAGGCATAGAATCCCTCGGTAATCTTGATGAGTTCCACCATTGGGTCACGCAGATTGGCCTTCTTGTTCGGGTCCAGGCCATTGGCTTCGCACATCAGTACACCGGCACCGATGAGCAAATCACCAAAGCCTGCCCGGGCGCCAATGCAGCTATGGCGGTGGTGGGTGGCGTAGTTATACGTCACATCACCCGAGAACTCCCACTCGCCCGACAGGAACACGCGGTCCCAAGGCACAAACACCTTATCGAAGATGACCACGCCGGTCGATTGGCCATACTTGCGGGAGAATAGCGGTGAGCCATGTTCCGGCTTCTCACCCGGGCGCCCGGCAGCACGCGACACAATCGTGACGCCCGGTGCGTCTACCGGAACGGCACAGCAAACGGCGAAGTCAGCATCATCCTCGCGCATATTGCGAGACGGCATTACGAGGAATTCATGGACGTACGGAGCGCCGGTAACGATGGCCTTGGTTCCGGAAATCACGATGCCCTTGGCGTTACGTTCGACGATGTGAACGTACACATCCTGATTCAATTGCTGGTTGGGGCGCTTGCTGCGGTCCCCCTTCGCGTCGGTCATCGCAATGCCCAGCGTCAGGTCTTTGTCCTGTACATGCTGGAGGTAAGCGGAGAACTTCGCGGTGTATTCGGTCGAACCCTTGGCGTCGTCAATCTTCGACACGGCCTGCAAGATGCCACCGAGGGCGTCGTGGGCCAGATAGCGCTGTGCACAGCCCGTTTCCTGGCAAAGCACGCGGACAGCCTCTAGCTTGTTCAGCAGGTCACCGGCCGACTCGTCGATGTGCAGCATACGATTGACCGTCTTTCCGGATGTCGTTTGCTTGGCCAGCATCAGGGGGGCCATTGCCGGGTCATGCGCGAAGTCATAGGTGACTGCCATAGCGTTGATACCGGGCTGAAGCGACGGCGCATCAACGACCGATTCAATCAATTGGCCATCCACATAGACGGTGGGTTTGTACTTCTTCAGGGACTCGCGAAACGCTTTCCCATCCATCAAGCCGCTGGTGTCGGTAGCAGTCATGTTTATTCCTCTCGTAACGCCGTTAATAATATTGAACAGTGTTCAATTAGTAAGAACAGTGTATAATCCGGTTCATGGAAAAGTCAACTGCCGTTCGAAAAAATACCGCCAGAAAAAGTGGTGACACCGCCGCATCCCGCGTGGCGCGGGAAAGTACGCTCAATCAGGCGCGGCGAACCCTGATTCTCGACGCGGCACGTAGCGCGTTTTTCGAGCTAGGTCTGGATGGCGCAAGCTTGCGGGAAATCGCCAAGCGAGCGGGCTATACCCCCGGTGCCATATACAACTACTTCGTCAATCTGGAAGAGATATACGGGGCGCTGCTCGGTGAGTCCTTGCAGCGCTTAAACCAAGTCGTCGAGGCTGCGAAACCGAGTGGCAAATCTGCATCATCAATCGACTTGCTTCGCGCCAAAGCGGAAGCCTTCTACGTTTTCTACCGCGACAATCCCAAGGAACTGGATTTGGGCTTCTACCTGTTCGATGGCATGAAGCCACGTGGCCTGACACCGGAACTCAACCAGGAGTTGAACGACCAGTTAATGGCGGCGTTGAACCCTATGCAGGTGCAGTTGGAAGCTTTGGGACTGAGCACTGAAGAGGCCGTTCTCGAAACCAGTGCCGTCTTTGCACACATCGTGGGCGTGTTGGTGCTGAACAACACGGGACGCATCCGCTTGTTCAAGCAAAACCCTGACACGCTTTTCGAGCGCTATATGGATTCGCTTATTCAACGATTGCCGCTATCGCAGGTGTAAATCTCAAGCTGCTGGGCTGGCAGCATTCTCAGGTCGGCAAGATGTATTGGCCGCAGTAATTCAATAGCCGACTTACGAGCGTTCTTCCTATGACGGTCCGGATTGGGTCGTTAACCGCCTCCCACGGTCAACCGCAAAAAATCCCCGAATTCAGAATTTCCCGGCGCGCCATCCCGCCACGAACACCCGCGTGTCCGCATACCACGCCTCAAAATCCACCGCGAACCCTGCCGCATCGGCAATGAATTCCTCCTCTCCCCCGGCCAGCGGATTCGGCTGGCGGGCGCGCTGGCTCATGCGTTGCAGGACGTCGGCGATGCCGGCGAGGTGGGCGTAGCTGGCGAGCCAGTCTTCGCGGGCCATCAGGGTCATGGCGGGGCGGGCGTGGTCGGGCAGGTCGGGGAGGCGGTCGGCGATGTGGCGGTAGATGCGCTGGCAGGTGTCGGCCAGTGGCGGGTGTTGCGCCCAGTCGCGGGCGAGCAGGTGGTCGTAGTAGATATCGACGAGGATGCCGGCGTAGCGGCGCCGGGCGGGCGAGACGCGGTTGCGGCTTCGCTGGAAGGCAGGATGGGTTTCGGCGTGGCTGTCGATGGCGCGGTGTAGCGCGACGCCGCGCGCGAGGTCGGCCGGCAACGTGCCGGGCAGCAGGCCCTTGATCCAGTCGCCGACGACGCCGCCGACGATGAGCGCCGGGTCGTCGCCGGCCAGCACGGCGTGGGCGAGGAAGTTCATGGTGCCCTCATTGCCGCTTGATCGGCGCAGGTCGGCAGGGTGGTCAGGTTGGGCGGCATGGCGAAGCGTCGATGCGAGAATCGGGAACTGGAAGTGTAGCGGTTTGGCCTGGCGCGGCGCGCGACGGTTCAATGCCGCTTCCAGGCGTTTGCCCGCTTCGCTGTCCTGGCACCAATTTGGGTGGTGTTTTCATTGGATTTCACCAGACTGGCGCACGACCTTGCTTGCCGGCGCCATCCGAGAACCTATACCCAACTGTTTTTATTGTGTTTTGTATTTCGGTGTGAAATGGCTTGAATTATGCATAAACATTCGCGGAACAGTACCTTGCCCGGTCTTTTCTCATTGCCGGGGCATCCCGCCGCAAGATGCTCTGCGCGATGGATTCATCTGCTTTTCTGCTCCCCCTTGAAAGGAGATGCCATGTCCTACCGCCCGATTCACCAGGTTCTGGGAAATCGCCCCTTCCCGACCGTCGCTCCCAACAACTCCATCCGCGAATGCGCGTTCATCATGAAGGAATGGAAATCCTCGGCCGTGCTCGTTGTCGACGGCGACCAGCTGCTGGGTATCTTCACCGAGCGGGACATCGTGTTTCGCTGCGTCGCGCTGAGTTGCCCGCTGGACACCATCCAGGTCGCCCATGTAATGACGAAGGATCCGCAGACGATCCACATCGACAAGCCGTTCGGCCACGCGCTGCACCTGATGTACGAAGGCGGCTATCGGCACATGCCGGTGGTCGATGACAGCGGTGCAGTCGTTGGCCTGTTGTCGGCCCAGGACGCGCTGGCCCTGGATGGCGCATTGCTCGAACAGGAATTGGTGCGCCGCGAGGAAATCACGGTCGTTCTCTGAGCCGAAGTGCAACATCGACTGACGAATGTCTCCTCCCCTCGTTCCGTCCGTTGTGCTCTCTACTGGCTAATGAGGGATTTCCGGCCCGCTCGCCAAGCGGGCCTTTTTTCTTGCCGTCATTCCGGATCTGGCGCGACATCGCGCGCTCCGGCTACCGGCTTCCTTCCGGGGAGGCTTGTTTCATCGCGTTGCCGGGCGAGTCGGCAAGTAAGGATTCGAGCGTGACGGCTGCCAGGCTTTCCCGTACGGCCCACGCATCGCTGAAATCCTGGTCGCGGGTATAGTCGTTGACCGTCACCAGGCAGCGCACGCCTGCGGTCGACGCCGATTTCAGGCCATTTTCCGAATCCTCGATGGCGAGGCAGGCGGCGGGCGGCAGGCCGAGGCGGTCAAGCACCCACTGATAAATGTCCGGCGCCGGCTTCTTGGCCGGCACGATGTCGCCGGCACCGATCACCGCGAACCAGTCCGGCGCCTCGGGAGCGAGGCTGGCGCGGAGCAGGGCATCGACGTTTTCCGGCGACGTCGTCGTCGCGATGGCGAGGCGGATGCCGGTGTGCCGGGCCGAGGCGATCAGCCGGGCGACACCGGGGCGCAGCGACAGGCGGCCGTTTTCGACCAGCCGCACGTAATGCGCCGTCTTGGCCGCGTGCAGGCGGCGCACCAGATCCTCGAAATCGCCGCGGGCGGCAAGTTCCGGCGCGTGCGTCGCGGCAAAGTGGCGGATGCGCTCCTTGCCGCCGGTGATGTCCAGCAGGCGGCCATAAAGGGCTTCGTCCCAGTGCCAGGACAGGTCGAGTTCGGCAAAGGCGGCATTGAATGCCGGGCGATGGCCGTCGCGCTCGGTTTCGGCAAGCGTGCCGTCGACATCGAAAATCAGGGCCTGGAGTGCGTTCATGGGTGTGAACGATAGCCGGAGTCGGCGGCGGCCTTGGTCAGGATTTCTGAAGCGCCGGTTAAGCGATCGTTTAATAAGTCATGGCTTATTAAGCTATTAAGAAAGTCTGACTATCCCTTAATTAAGAATTCACTTATCTTTGCTGCCAATGCGGTAACACAAGAATGATTGGAGACGCCATGCAATTCGGACGCACTACCCTTTCGAAGTTTGTTATTGAAAACACCCGGGCCAGCCACGGCGAACTCGGCGCCCTGCTGATCGACGTCGCCGCCGCCGTCAAGACCATCTCGGCGATGGTTGCCAAGGGCGCGCTGGCCGGCCATCACGGCGCACTGGACAGCACCAATGTCCAGGGCGAGGTGCAGAAGAAACTCGATGTGCTGACCAACGAAGCCATCCTGCGCCACTGCGAGTGGGGCGGCCAACTGGCCGGCATGGCCTCCGAGGAGATGGACGACCCCTATCCGATCCCGGCCGAATACCCGCGTGGCCGCTACCTGCTGGTTTTCGACCCGCTCGACGGCTCGTCGAACAGCGACGTCAATGTCTCGGTCGGTACCATTTTCTCCATATTTGCGCGGTCGACCGCCGGCGACGCCGAACTCGGCGACTACCTGCGCCCGGGCTGCGAACAGGTCGCCGCCGGTTATGCCATCTACGGCCCGTCGACGATGATGGTGCTGACGCTCGGCAACGGCACGCACGGCTTCACGCTCGACCGCGAGAGCGGCAACTTCATCCTGACCCACGCCAATATCCGCGTGCCGAAAGACACCCGCGAATTCGCCATCAATACCTCCAACGAGCGCTTCTGGGAGCCGCCGGTGCAGCGCTACGTCAGCGAGTGCAAGGCCGGCAAGACGGGCGTCCGCGGCGTCGATTTCAACACGCGCTGGATCGCCTCGATGGTCGCCGAAGTACACCGCATCCTGATTCGCGGCGGCATCTTCATGTATCCCAAGGACAACAAGGATCCGGGCAAACCGGGTCGCCTGCGCCTGCTCTACGAAGCCAACCCGATGGCCATGCTGATCGAGCAGGCGGGCGGGGCGGCCACCACCGGGCGCCAGCGCATCCTCGACGTGACGCCGGACAGCCTGCACCAGCGCGTGCCGGTCATCCTTGGCTCGAAGAACGAAGTGGAGCGCCTGGAACGCTACCACCGCGAATACGACGAGGGCAGCGACCGTCCCTTCGTGTCGCCGCTGTTCAGCGACCGCTCGCTGTTCCGTGACGAGCCGCGCACCTGATTTCACATTCAAGGGAGAACGCCATGTCCGTCAAACATCCCATCATCGCCATCACCGGCTCGTCCGGCGCCGGCACCAGTACGGTGATGCAGAGTTTCCAGCACATCTTCCGCCGCGAAAAACTCAATGCACAGATCGTCGAGGGAGATTCCTTCCACCGCTACGACCGCATGGCCATGCGCGCCGAGATGAAGGCGCAGGAAGAGGCAGGCAACCGCAATTTCAGCCACTTCGGGCCGGGCGCCAACCTGCTGGAGGAGTTGCAGCAACTCTTCGTCAACTACGGCCAGAGCGGTAGCGGCCAGTTTCGCAAATACCTGCACGATGCCGGCGAGGCCGAGCCGTGGCAACAGGAGCCGGGCACCTTCACGCCTTGGCAAGACATCTCCGGTCCAACCGACCTGATGTTCTACGAAGGCCTGCACGGCGCCTACGCCGATGAAAAAATCGACATCGCCAGGCAGGTCGACCTCTGCGTCGGCGTCGTGCCGATCATCAACCTCGAATGGATCCAGAAGCTGCACCGCGACCAGAAGATGCGCGGCTACTCGCAGGAAGCGGTCACCGACACCATCCTGCGCCGCATGCCGGACTATGTCAGCCACCTCTGCCCGCAGTTCTCGCGCACCCACGTCAATTTCCAGCGCGTGCCCATCGTCGATACCTCCAATCCGTTCATCGCCCGCGACATCCCGACCGCCGACGAGAGCATGGTGGTGATCCGCTTCGCCAACCCGAAGGGCATCGACTTCCAGTACCTGTTGTCCATCCTGCACGGCGCCATGCTTACCCGCCCGAACACGCTGGTCGTTCCGGGCGGCAAGATGGGCCTGGCCATGCAGATGATCTTTACCCCGATGGTCCTGCGCCTGATGGACCAGAAGCGCCGCGCCTGAGGAGACGAAAAATGGAGAGAGACATGAGCGAAACCACCTTCCGCCGCGAACTAGCCAATGCGCTGCGCTTCCTTGCGGTCGACGCCGTCGAGCAGGCCAAATCCGGCCACCCCGGCGCGCCGATGGGCATGGCCGATATCGCCGAAGTGCTGTGGCGCGACCACCTGAAACACAACCCGGCCAACCCGCAATGGCCCGACCGTGACCGCTTCGTGCTGTCCAACGGCCACGGCTCGATGCTGCTCTATGGCCTGCTGCATCTGAGCGGCTACGATCTGCCGCTCGAAGAACTCAAGAACTTCCGCCAGCTTGGCAGCAAGACTGCCGGCCATCCGGAAGTCGGGCACACGCCCGGCGTCGAGACGACCACCGGCCCGCTCGGCCAGGGGCTGACCAACGCGGTCGGCATGGCGCTCGCCGAAAAGCTGCTGGCCCGCCGCTACAACCGCCCCGGCCACGCCATCGTCGATCACCGCACCTGGGTCTTCGTCGGCGACGGCTGCCTGATGGAAGGCATCAGCCACGAAGCCAGCTCGCTGGCCGGCGTCTGGGGGCTGGACAAGCTGGTCTGCTTCTACGACGACAACGGGATTTCCATCGACGGCCACGTCGCCGGCTGGTTCCGCGACGACACCCCGGCCCGCTTCCGCGCCTACGGCTGGCGCGTCATCGGCCCGATCGACGGACATGACTCGGCGGCCGTCGCCGCCGCCATCGCCGAAGCCAAGGCCGGGAGCAAGGAAAGTGCGGGCAAGCCGACCCTGATCGTCTGCCGCACGCAGATCGGCTGGGGTTCGCCGAACAAGGTCGGTTCGCACGACGTGCACGGCGCCCCGCTCGGTGCCGCAGAAGCGGCCGCGACGCGTGCCGCGCTTGGCTGGCCGCACGGCCCGTTCGAAGTGCCGGACAGCCTGCGTGCCGCGTGGAGCGCCCGCGCTGCCGGCGCTGCCGCCGAGTCCGGCTGGCAGGCGAAATTCGCCGCCTACCGCGCGCAGTACCCGGACCTGGCTGGCGAATTCGAGCGCACCCAGGCTGGCGGCCTGCCGGAAAACTGGCCGGCAATCCGCACCGAACTGCTCTCTGCCGCCGGCAGTCGGGAAGGCGCCGTCGCCAGCCGCAAATCGTCGCAAAACTGCCTCGATCTGCTCGTCGACCGCGTCCCCGAACTGCTCGGCGGTTCCGCCGACCTCACCGGCTCCAACCTGACCGCCGGCAAGGCCAGCATCGCGCTGCACGATGCCGCGGTCAACGCCGTGCCCAACTACATTTCCTACGGCGTCCGCGAATTCGGCATGACGGCGATCATGAACGGTGTCGCGCTGCACGGCGGGCTGATTCCCTACGGCGGCACCTTCGCGGTGTTCTCCGACTACGCCCGCAACGCCATCCGCATGAGCGCGCTGATGCAGCAGCGCGTCATCCACGTGCTCACCCACGATTCCATCGGCCTCGGCGAGGACGGCCCGACCCATCAGCCGGTCGAGCACGCCAGCAGCCTGCGCATCATTCCCGGGCTCGACGTCTGGCGCCCCTGCGACGAGCTGGAAACGGCCGTCGCCTGGACGGCGGCGCTCGAGCGCGTGGATGGCAATAGCGGACCTTCCGCCCTGCTGCTGTCGCGCCAGAATCTCCCGCAATATGGCGCGGCCGAAGGCAGGACGGAGGGGGCCAGCCGTGGCGGCTATGTGCTGTCCGAGGCGGATGGCCCGCTGCAGGCGGTGATCGTCGCCACCGGCTCGGAGGTCATGCTGGCCATGCAGGCGCAGCAGGCCCTGGCCGCCCAGGGCGTTGCCGTGCGCGTCGTCTCGATGCCCTGCACCCGGCGTTTCGACCGCCAGCAGTCGGCGTGGAAGAAACAGGTGCTGCCGCCGGAGGTCTGCCGCGTCGCCATCGAGGCCGGGCAGACCGACTTCTGGCGCAAGTACGTCGGCCTCGACGGCGAGGTGCTCGGTATCGACGAATTCGGCGCCTCAGCCCCGGCGCCTGCGCTCTACCAGCACTTCGGGCTGACCGCCGACAAGCTGGTGCAGACAGTACTGCGCAGCATCGTCAGCGCGGGTGGCAGCGATGGCGATTTCTGATGCCTAGATCGACGCCGGCCTAGCCGCAGCCAAGCCCTCATTTCAGCAGTGCCGTACGCCCACCAAGGCGGGTGTGACGGGGCTGCTTGTTCCAGAATTCACAATCCA
>Ga0209202_1000265_pt1 | contig 48792 bp, 65 predicted proteins | sample AD_UKC032_MetaG_FD_184416 | JGI IMG/M metagenome (GOLD analysis project Ga0209202, IMG submission 184416) | Active sludge microbial communities of municipal wastewater-treating anaerobic digesters from USA - AD_UKC032_MetaG (SPAdes) (version 2) | ecosystem: Engineered > Bioreactor > Anaerobic >... | reverse complement strand
GTCATGATCAACCACTCAAAAAATGGAGCTATTTCAGAGCTACGCATCTCAGCAATTCTCATGAAAAGGGGATGGGATGTGTTTCGTAGCTTGTCACCAGAAAGCAAAGCGGATCTAGTGGCATGTAAGAATAATGTGGTTGTTAAGATTGATTCAACCACATGTAGCATCTATGTGACTAAGGAAGGTGCAACTACCTACCTAAAACCACATCAAACAAAAATCAATCGTTGTATCGAGCATGGTATTCTGTGTGTTGCAATCTATGATGATGATGTAATCGTAGAACACACACAAAACTATGTATTTTTCTAAAACAAGTTCTAGAGGTGTTATATGATCACACAAGAGCTGGCTCTACACGAAGAGCCTCAATGGAAGTACAAACCGTACAAATATGATGGTTATATGGGGTCGGGTACCGACTACCAGAAATGGACTGCTGCTGAAATCCGTGCAGCACAACAACGTATGCACGCAGAAGGCATCAAGGTCGGTCAGTGCTACAAGCATAGCACGTCAAACACCGGCTATTTCATCACCATCATGGGCGTTGATAATGATCCATCGGCCAGTTATTACCAGCAGGAACCGGGTGTTGTCCTTGCAAAAGGTAATGCCAAAGGCTCACAGGAGGTGAATTATACCGTCAGTGAGATTATTCAAATGGTCAAAATGGAGGAGAATGACGATGCCAATCCCATCATCAGCGGTTATTGTTAAGCGGTTCAAGAATACCTTGGACATTTTCATGTCTGAGCAATTCTGGGACTTGTGGTCGCGTTACCGCTTGGTTAATGGACATCTGGAATACATGCAAGGCCGGATGCTGAATCCGCGTCAAGAGCAACTCGTCATGGAGAAACTGAAATGAAATACTGGCTCATCATAGCAAATCCTGTTGATCGGGGGGTCGGTCAGGAAAACAGCCGCCTTGTCATGCCAAATGAGGTGGAACAAGAAGTAGCGCATCTGGCTGGACAATATCCCGGTGAGAAGATCGTGGCAATGAAGCCTATGTCACTGTACACCTCGCAAGTGAAGGTCACGACCACGCAGTTTTCAATCAACGACAAGGGTGAGGTAGTACCAGTATGAGACTATTGAGTGCAGACTGGCAGGAAACTGATCCGTTCGGCCTGTTCGATCAGGTCGATTTCGTTGCAAAGATCAGTGATGTAAAGGACGCTGATGCGCTTATCCTGTGGGGTGGCGAGGACATCGGTACTGAAATCTACAACCAAAAGGCCAACAAATATGTATATCAAACCAAAAAATCTCCCCGCGATGAAAGAGAAATCGCCATGGTCAGGAAAGCGGTGCAAGAAGAAATCCCCATCATTGGTATTTGTCGGGGTGCACAACTCATCTGCGCACTATCAGGTGGTACGCTTGCCCAACACATCGAAGGCCATGGCAATTCTCATGCGGTAACGCTGCATGACGAGGGAGGGACGGTCATTCGCTGCAACTCCTCGCATCACCAGATGATGTTACCCCCACCATCTGCCAAAATCCTTGCCACAAGCGAGGCAACGTACGGGATCGGCCAGTACAACGAGCCGGTCAACTACGAACGTGTCAATGAAGTCGTGTACTTCCCAAACATGAATGCTTTGGGGATTCAGCCACACCCTGAGTGGGCAAATTGCCCGAAAGAGTTTGTGGATTACTGCATCCGCAAGATCAACGAATACATCCTGTAAGGAGAAAGTGATGGAAGATTACAAAAACCCACTTGGTTGGGGCTTGAGCTGGGGAGAAACCAAAGAGCTGTTTGCTGCCAAGAAGAAAAAGGCTGAATTCTATGTCATGCCCGGAGGTACGGACGAGCGCCCAGCATCCCTAACGATTGGCGACTGTACTCTATTCAATTTCCAAGGGGATTGTGGTGCTGTGTGTATGAATGGTGCCAACCACGCCACCACCGCAACCCTCAAAGACGTTGAGGAATGGTGTAGCTTGAGTGGTTTCAGCAAGATCTTTGCCACCATCGTTACATCACCAGCGTCAGCAAACCTGACTAAGGCGATTTTCGAGAAAGCAGGATGGACGGTCATTAGTGAGGGCAAGTCCAACCGCAATTCAATGAAAACCGACATCGCACTGTTCAAGCGCATCGACTGCAAATACCGTGGCTATTAGAAACACACCTGAATATCATGCATATCAAGCAGCCAAGAGTAGATGTACAAATAAAAACCACCCGCAATATAAATATTATGGAGAGCGTGGAATTTGTTTTAAATTTACATCCTTTAAAGACTTCATTCAGGAGGTCGGTCACAAACCAGATAAAACTTTTAGTTTAGATAGGATTGATAACAACAAACATTATGAGTCCGGTAATATGCGTTGGGCAACAAAACAAGAGCAAGCCTTAAATAGAAACACACAAAAAAATAATACAACAGGACACAAAAACATCTATTGGTATTCAACAACAAACCGATGGAATGTACATGCCAAACGCAATGGAAAGCAACATAATATCGGCTACTTCAAAACAATAGAAGAAGCCATCATAGCAAGAAACCTCTTTATTAAGGAGTAATAGACATGTCAATTAAATTTACGGCTGGATGCGACCCAGAAGTTTTCATCAAGTCCAAGAAGTATGGGCACTACAAGTCTGCTGTTGGTATGGTAGGTGGTAGCAAGGAATGCCCGCTGCCAATCGACAATCTCGGCCATGCAATTCAAGAGGATAACGTGAGTGTTGAGTTCAACATCCCACCAGCACCAAACCTCACCTCGTTCCGGGCCAGTATTCACAAGGTTCTTGACCATATCCGGTCAATTCTGCCGGAGTACGACATTGACACGGCAAGCGCAGTTAGCTTCCCTGTTGAAGAACTACAGACACAAGAAGCACAGACGTTTGGTTGTGAGCCTGACTACAATGCATGGCTCAAGCGCGTTAACCCTAAACCAGAGGCAGACGACGAAAATCTGCGCTCAGCCGGAGGACATATTCATGTTGGAAGTGATATTGCAAAGCACGATCCTATTGCTGTTATCAGGGCTATGGATCTTTTCCTTGGAGTCCCTTCTGTCGCAATGGACAAAGGTACGCTACGTCGTAAACTCTACGGGAAAGCGGGTAGTTTCCGTGGTAAGTCTTATGGTGCTGAGTATCGCACTCTCAGTAATTTTTGGATTTTTGGCGACGATACCATTGAGTGGGCTTACAACGGCACTCAACGCGCTCTAGAATTCGTGGCAAGTGGGTCGGTCATTCCCGAGGACCACGGATTCCTGATCCAACGCTGTATCAACGCCAACAACATGGATGACTTCAATCATCTGAACAACCTGTATCAACTAACCTAAGGAGGCTTTAATGAAGCCATGGCAACGACTTACGGACATCATCGGTGATCACAATATCATTGATGAAATGTCGAAAAAGTACAAGAACACAGTATTGGGTGTAACTGACCCTACTGCGAAGATGTACAAGCCATCATACGGCTGGTATGTGGGCATCAGTAATGATGGTGCGTACCACAAAATGCGCAACAAGAATGGAGATTCATATCAACTGTCCGTGGATACTGAGTACGAAGTGTTTATCCCTGATCCACCACGCGGGATGTACAATACCAGCCACGGTGTTGCACAGTTCTATCGCAAGCCTTTCCGTCAACATAAGCGGGGACTTGGCGAAGGGACTGCGCAAATCCAAATGCTAAGTTCGGTCATCATCCCCGAAATGGGTGGTAACTACCTCGAACAGCTCGTATTTGATGTGCTGGAAGAAGCAGATGTGAATGAGAAATTCAGCCTGTCAGAAAACAGAACGTGGGAACTTATCCACAACAAGGGTGAAATTGCTCTTGACAGGACATTCGTTGTGGCGCTCCATGCTCACAAAGCAGAAGGGTATCAGTTGTATTATGAAACCCATCTGATTGGTGAGGTCACAAAGGACAAGATCTTGCTAGGGAATCCCGCATTCCTGCAAGAAGTACTTGACACCAGAAAAACTTGGTGTCCCAATCATACTGTGGAGGTGATGTAATGGAAAAGAAACAAATGATCAGCAAGCTGTACGATTTCAAGACGCTGGTTGTAAACAAGGCAACCCATACCAAGTTTGAAGAGACGTTATTGCCAACTGGTATCACAATGGTGAGCCCAACAGCCTTGGTGGGTATTGAAGTTGAGGTAGAGAACATCCGTTATCACCCAGTTCTTGATTATTATTGGAATGGTAAGGAAGATGGTAGTCTGCGTAACAATGGTGCAGAGTATACCTCCATCCCCCTGCGTGGATACCAAGTACCCTTTGCTCTGCGCTACCTGCGTGACCAGTTGTATTTTGAAAACAAGCCTGACTTCAGTACCCGCACCTCTATCCACGTTCATTTGAATGTGCGTGATATGTGTGAGGATCAGATCAAGGTCTTCGTTCTGTTGTATTCGCTGTTTGAGCGCCACTTCTTCAATGTGGCTGGTACCAAACGTGAGACATCCGTGTTCTGTGTACCTCTGTATCGTAGCAAGCAGCTACATGGCATCATGGAGAAGGATCTCCTGTCGATAGTTCCACGTTGGCACAAGTACAACGCAATCAACTGCGGTACCATCTTTGGTACGGGTGACGTGCCTCGCTTTGGCACTATCGAATTCCGTCACCTCTATGGTACGCTGGACATTAGCACGGTCACGGATTGGATCAACCAGATCATGCTCCTGCGTGAGGCTAGCCATCAAATCAAGCTGGAGGAACTGGTGCAAACCATCAAGGAACTCAACACCACCAGTGAATATGCTGCTTTGTATCGTAGCATCTTCAAGCAATATGCTCGGATGGATTTGATGACCAAGCGCGATTTTGAGTATTGCGTTACGATGACCAAGCTGGCGTTGTTTGGCAATGATTATGCAACAAAGGTGCCAAATCGTCCCAATCCAGAAAGTGCTTACATGGCTCTGCGCTATGGCAAGAAACAAAAGCGTGTTGTGGTGAATAAACATATCACAAAGGCTGATATTGATAACTTCTTCAACACAATGGGCATGGAGCAGCCTGTACCAGTACCACCGCCAATTCTCAATCCCACTGCTGCTGCAGGTATTCCGAACAAAACCTGGACACAACTCCACGCAACAAACTTTACGGTAGGAGCATAATATGTGCGGATTAGTCGCAATGATCAGTAAGTCCGACTCAGGCTTCGCATTCAAGTCTGGTGAGATGTTCAACCAGATGTTATATGCGAACGCCCTGCGCGGCATGGATAGTACAGGGGTGTTTGGGGTTAACAAGTATGGCAACCTCAAGCTACACAAATCTGCCACTCGTGCCTCCAAGTTCATGGAAACCAAGGCATATGAAGAGTTCACCAAGGACATCTTCAGTGACTATCGGATTGTGGTCGGTCACAATCGCGCCTCCACTCGCGGCGCAACGGTAGATGAAAATGCCCACCCATTCCTTGAGGGCCATACTTGCCTTGTGCATAACGGCACCCTGCATAACCACAAGCACATGAAGGATGTGGATGTGGATAGCCATGCAATCTGCCATGCAATTGACGAGAAGGACTACAAAGAAGTTCTCGTTGAAGAGATTGATGGTGCCTTTGCCCTAATCTGGTACGATGGTAAGGAGAAGAAGCTTCACATCTCACGCAACAAGGAGCGCCCTCTGTGGATTGTTGAAACGCCCATGGTGGACTACATCGCATCAGAGCCAACAATGCTCTACTGGCTAATTGAAAGGAACAGCGCAACCACCGCGAAGATTGAGCCCAAGTATTTTGAAGTTGGTCATGTTTATACATACGACGTAGGCAATCTCAAAGATGGTTTTGAGGTGGAGAAACTCCCAGAAAAAAAGCCAAAGCCCATCGTGGTCACGGGAAAGCTACCCGCGATGGGAGGAAAACATCTGGTGTCAGTGGTAACAGACTACAAACAGAGCAAGAAGGGCGAACAGGGACACAATCCTGGGCGAGTGCCTTTATACAAGGGTTATTGCTACGGTGATGAAATCACCTTCGAGCATCTCAACAACACAATCGTTGGGGATTTGATCACCTTTGTAGGTGAGACACTGGATGGTCAGGCTGTTGATGTTTGTTGTGGTGCTGATGCTCTGCGCAATGATCTGGCTGAACTGGCCGGTGCTGAATATCTCAGGGGTCATGTCTCTGGTGTGTCTTGGAAGGGTAATGATGCCAAGCTAATCCTGCGCCATGATGACCTTGCTGCTGTCACTTACCATCAATCCTGTAATGGGGTTTTGGTAACTGACGCAGAGATCGACAAGCATGGTGGTGCCTGTGGTGAATGTGGTATGTTCATTGACCCTATTGTTCAGGCAGAGCAATTCTGGGTACGTTATAAGGGAGGTAAAATCAAGTCCATGAAGTGTCAAACATGTGTCGAACTTGACGAACATTTGCAGCATCTACTACCGGGAGAACAATATGTTGCCTAAACGTGTCGTAATTGTGCCCTACAAGCTAGCTAGCGCGTCGTCTAAGGCGCTCCAGCAGCAAATCAATGCCAAGGTACCAATGCCAGTAATTCGTGTCAGCACAGCGTCAACAAAGTACCAACCCCGCTGGACGGATTACGTCATTAACTGGGGCTGTTCTAAGGAATGGCCTTGGATTAACAACACCGGTAAGAATGGTAATCAACGCTGTGTCAACAAGCTGAGCTTCTTTGAGGTCATTGATGCTCACAACAAGGTATTCACGGACAAGCATGTTAACATCCCTGAATGGACTACTGACAAGGCTGTTGCCCTTACTTGGGGTGAGGATGTTGTTTGCCGCAAGCTCCTAACAGGGCATAGCGGGCAGGGGATTGTTCTTGGTACTGTGGTGCCAGCCCCCCTGTATGTCAAGTACAAGAAGAAGCGTCATGAGTATCGTGTGCACTTTGTTAAGGTCGGTCAGAAGCTTGAGGTCATTGACGTGACCCAAAAGAAAAAGCGGAAAGGATTCGAGAATGTCGATACAAAGATCAGGAACCACAAAAACGGATGGGTATATGCCCGGGAGGATATCGTTGAACCGGCGGACCTCCGTACTCAGGCGCTTAACGCTGCTTTTGCTTCTGATCTTGATTTTGGTGCTGTCGATCTGATCTGGAACGAGAAGGAAAATAAGTGCTACGTGCTGGAAGTTAACACAGCCCCGGGTATTACAGGCCAAACACTCAACGCATACGTTGGTGCTTTTGTAAAGGATATTACCAAATGAACTTCAATCTACGTGAATCACCCACAGTTATTGGTGTTGAGGATCAGAGCCTAGTGGTACAGTTCGCCCATGTCGCAAAAGTCAATGATGTGTGGCAGAACCAGACATACTTCAGTGAATGTCGTGACTTTATGGGAGATGCAATCTATGCAACAGAAATCAACGAGGCAGTAGATATTTATGGATTTAGGTACGATCCAAAGGAAAATCCTTTACGTACTGATCGTTGTTCAATCGGCATCCGCTTCCCTGACAAGGAAACACAGCAGCAATTCAGTACCAATCTACCAATGCTTATCAAGCTTGGCATCAAGCCTAGCTTTGTTTCGGTGGACTACGACAAGCTGATTACCATTCTGTCCTTCAACAAGATCTGGCTGAAGACTACGTTTGGCGTTAGCTACCTAACCTTCCTGCTCAAATGCCTGTGTTATGAGCTTGATCCAGCACAAGATCTAATTGATCAAATAGAAGTAAAGACCTTTACGTATGAGGATTCTTGGACTGGTGAAAAGACTCAGCGTAAGGTCAAGGAGGCAGGCTACATCCAGAACATCAAGGATGATCTTAAGAAGCTACCTGCTGTTGTTGTCAAACTACTTATGGCAATGCCTGATAGCCACGGTATCCTAGAGGGAAAGGTTGCTACTTATAACGTTCACAATTCCACAGGATTCTACAGTAGCCTGCGGTGGAAAGGGACCATGGCTTATAAACTATTTGAGGAGCTAACAAAATGAAACTTGTAGAAAGATTACATAATGGGTATGCCTACTACGGCCCTTATGCCGACGCTGTAGAAGCCGATGCGTATGAAGCTGCCGATGAAATAGAGCGACTGCAAAAAGAACTCACCATCAAGGATGGGCAGATCGTAATGCTGCGGGAGGTGCTTGAAAAGGTTCGCGGCCACGGGCGACTGTACAACCTGTTCTCATGCGTAGGCAGCGATAGCTACGACCCCGAGTGCGCCGACCTTAACGCACAGAAGTGCCGCGAACTTGCAGAAGAAGCACTCGCCGCCACCAATGACCTGAAGGAGCAAGGGAAATGAGCACCACAATTGAATCATCGTGGGAAAACGAGCGACTGAAAGAGGAGATCGAATCCCTGCGGAAGCAACTCGCCGAGCGCGAGAAGCAAGTAGCGATGCTGCGTTCTTACCTAAACAGATGGGCATTTACTCAAAGCGAGGACGAATGCGCCCACATGGAAGTACAAGAAGCACTCGCCGCTACCGATGACCTGTCAGGCTACATCCTGTGCGAGCGGGAGCCGGTTGGATATATCTTCCAACATGAAGACACTGGAAGGACAATGTGCGTAGAGGCACAACAAGTCGAGTGGAACTTTGAAAAGAACAATCCACGCCTGTTCAAGGTTGGACCACTCTATGCACCGAAGGGGTTGAATCATGGCAACTGAACAGGACTACTGGAATCAGATGTACGCGAACGCCTGTGACCAGAACGAGGTGCTGTCCCTGCGCCAGAAACTCGCCCACCGCGATGCGCAGATCGTGATGCTGCGGGATGTCGTTAGTCACGTCGGCGGAATGAGATTTTCAATTGTGACTACTAAGATGTGCGAAGCAGCACTCGCCGCCACGGAGCTGAAAACATGAAACTATATGAAGTCCCGCGTAATACCAAGATCCGTCTAAAAAGCACAGAGAGTGACCCTCCTGCCTCTATTGAACCAAGGGTAGGAGAGGTGTATACCTTTAAGCATTGTGATGGCATGTATAGCGTCTGCTATGATTCTATGGGCAACATGCTACACTTACCAGCATGGAGTGAAGTGGAGGTAGTAGAGTGAGTGGAAGATGCCGAAGCTGTAACACAACAATGACTGATGAAGAACTATGCTACAAGAATCCTATTGATGAACAGTACACGGACCTATGCTTTCGTTGCCTGTCATTGAGTGAGGAAGGTGAAGATACGTTCGATGGGCTCTTTGATGAGCATCAGGATGAAAAATGGGAACAGTCGTAGGACACGAACCCTGCCCTAAGTGCAGAAAGGAAGGACATGACAGGACTGGAGATAACCTTGCTCGTTATGCTGACGGCGGTGCTTATTGTTTCAATTGTGGGTATTTCATACTTGCTTCGAGACTATCGGCGATTGGTAAAGCGACACAAAAAACTGATAAGGCACTTAGCCTACCTGGAGACTGTAGTAGAGAGTTACCAGATGTGGCCAAACAATACCTCAAAAAGTATCAACTAACGGATCATGACATCAAGCTCAATGGCATTATGTGGTCGGAAAGTAGTCGAAGGATTATCTTCCCCATTATCATTTCTAAAGTTCTCGAAGGATGGATTGGGCGCAGCGTGGACCCTGCAGTTACACCGAAGGTTTACATCAGAGGTAAAGTACACGACATTCACTATATTCTCGGGAACCTTGCATCAAGTAGAATCGTTATCGTCGAGGATATTGTATCAGCTATCCGAGTTGCAGGAACATGGGAGTATGCAGCAATGCCCCTTTTCGGAAGTCATATCTCCACCCGTAAAATGCTTATTATGGGACGATATTACCGAGAGGTGGTTGTGTGGCTAGACAAGGATAAGGAGAAAGAGGCCATTAAATTCGCACAGAAGATGCGCGATTTTGGGATTAATGCAAGGACGGTCATTAGCGACAACGATCCAAAGGAGTACAGCGATAGCGAGATACTATCTTACTTGACACAATAGGCGTTTTATGTTAATTTGTATATACAAATGGAGAATTAATGGAGAAACAAACAGACTTGACGCTGGCTATGTCAATAGCTGAAGAGATCAAGACAACACTACTACCGCAGTATCCTGCTAAGTCACCCAGACAACAGCAACATCTCTGGAAAGCAGCAGGAGGGGGAACATTCAACAACTCGGTTACTGCAATGGCGCTATCCTGTATCAAGGAAGGAATGAATCGAGAAGAGATTCTTGACCTCACCAAAAAGCGTTTAGATAGCACGGTGATCTTGACAAAAGAAAAGTTTTCAATAAAAAACAAGGCAAGGGAAGATCTCCTCTATTACCGAAAAATTCAAAAGGAGTTAGGCCATACTTAATATTATCAAATTACTCCTTAATCATTCTATATATACTAAATACAATATGTACATATACGATATGGTGAAAGGTAACAAAGAAATCCTGATTATTTACAACTATCTCTGTAAGCTTCATGAGAAGTATATGAGAGATATTTCAATAACGGAGTTGAGCCTATATGTTCTAGTAAACTGTATGGAAAAGGATAGGGATAACCTCTCTGCCCTACTCAAAGCATTAGACACTGTTGATGAATCCTCTGTTATCTTTGATGACCTCCTGTTAGAGTCCCAACAAAAGCAGCGTGCCTATGATCTTGCCCTGCTTGCGCTAGAGGTCTCAGAGGGCCGCAAAGATTATTCTGACCTGTTGGTATCAACAAAAGATTTGAGCTCAACCAAGAGCGATTGTGTAGTGTCTGAGAGCATGTTTGTGACCAATGATTTGGAGGTATTGCTAAATGATTCACAAATTACTACAGGATTGCGTTGGAGACTTAAAGATCTTAACCGAAGTTTGGGAAGCTTACGAAAAGGAGATTTTGGTTTCTTCTTCGCTAGACCAGAGACGGGAAAGACTACGTTTCTTTCGTCAGAAATTACAAACTTTGCAGAACAAATTGAACGAGCTTCCAAAACAAGTGGCGATTCTTATGGACCCATCTTATGGTTTAACAACGAAGAGGGTGGGAACAAAGTCCAAATAAAACTGTACCAATCCATGTTAGATGTTACCCTGACGGAACTACATGCTGGTATGGATAAGTACAAAACACAGTACCTAGAAATGGGAGGAAAGCATATTCATGTATACGATTCCGCTGCAATCCATAGAAAACAGGTTGAAATGCTTGCGGAACAGCTTCGCCCAAGTTGCATGGTTTTCGATCAGCTTGACAAGATCAAAGGATTCACAGACGACCGTGAAGACTTGCGACTGGGAGCGATTTATATCTGGGCTAGAGAACTTGCAAAAGGATACTGCCCTGTTATTGGAGTCAGCCAAAGCGATGCAACAGGAGAAGGAAAAAAATGGTTAAACATGGACAACGTGGCTAATGCCAAGACTGCTAAGCAAGCGGAGGCTGACTTCCTTGTTGGTATTGGTAAGACACACAATGTAGCAGAGGAGGAGGAACGCTTCTTCTCTATCTGTAAAAACAAACTAATTGGCGACATGGATTCTATCCCTGCAATGAGGCATGGTAAAATCGTCGCTAGAATTATCCCAGAGAGGGGGCGCTACAGCGATAAATAATGAATATCTTTTTAATTGGTGATACACATTTTGGTCATCCTAACATTATTACATTTAAGAAACAGGACGGCTCATTACTCCGACCAAACCTACATGACATTCACCATCATGATGAACAGTTAATCCACAATTGGAACTCTGTTGTCAAGGTAATTGATAAGGTATACCATTTAGGTGATGTTGGATTCAAGAACTTTACACATATGGAAAACACCTTTAAACGTCTACACGGAACAAAGATTCTAATTAAGGGGAACCATGACATTCACAAATTAAGCCAATACGCACAAATCTTCAAGGATGTGCGCGGCTCGCACGTAATTGACAAGAATCTACTAACACATATTCCTGTTCATCCCTATAGCAAGGGGCGTTGGAAACACAACATTCATGGTCATTTACATGATAAAGTTCTTGATGACCCTTGGTATATCAATGTCTCTGCTGAACAAATTAACCTAACACCAATCAGTTATGAGGAGCTAAAGAAGAAACATGCGTTTCACTAGACTAGGTATCAACTCAATTGCTAAAGCAATTCGTAACACACCAATTAGCAACTCTGCTCGTTCTATGCTGGTCCGCAACCTTGTTGAAGTCTTTGCAGAGGATAACCCCCTGTTTGATGCAGCGCGGTTTAGGCAACTTGCTAATGGTAAACTAGATAAAGACCCACTATTTGGATGGAGAGAAAAAGATGAGCCGGTATGACATTCCTGTTAATTTTAGCATTGCTGCTGAAACAGAAGAACAGGCAGTAGAACAGATCCTAGCATTCCTTAAGATGGCTAAGCTGGACTTTGGACTAACATTTGACGTAAGGGATTATGAGCTTGTGGAATTTATTGCTGAGGAAGGTAGTAACGTTTGACGTAGAAACCTCTACAGTCAATAAGGGAAATCCCTATACAGTAGCCGGTAAGCTGGTTACTATACAAACAAAGGTAAATGATGAAAAAACTAACGTCTTTCGTGAAGGAACTTGGGAAGGATCTCTGGGAGAACTGGCTGATGCTAGTATTGTTGTCGGCTCTAATCTCAAATTTGATCTTGGTTGGATTAAGCGTGAGTGTGGCTGCGAGGTAAAATCTGTTTGGGACATCCAGTTAGCTGAGTACATAATCAGTCGACAGGAGTGGAAGTACCCTGACCTAGCCAGTATGTGCCTCAAGTACGGTATTGGCATCAAGCCTGATAACATTAAGCTTGACTATTGGGATAAGGGTATTGACACAGCAGACATTCCTCATGATGTATTAGATGCATATGGCATATCTGATGTTGAAAACACCTACAAAATTTTCCTGAAGCAAGTGGAGTATTTCCAAAACGAGGGAAAATCGCTGTTCAAGCTATTCCGTTTGCATTGTAATGACCTCCTCGTACTACTTGACATGGAATATAATGGTATTATGTACGATGTTGAGGCCTCTTTAGCAGAAGTCAAGCGTATTGAAGAAGAAAAGAAGGTCATTGAGGAGAAGATTTATGCCTACACTCGGGGAGTTCCTATCAATCTTAACAGTGGCGACCACAAGTCAGTGCTACTTTACGGCGGCACTATTACGCTTGAGCGTCGAGTACCAGTTGGCTTCTATAAAACAGGGGCTAAGATGGGACAACCGAGGTACTCTGTTCTATTAGATGAGTTCCATTTCGATAGACTGATTGAGCCCCTCAAGAACTCGGAGCTAGCTAAGGACGGATACTTCTCTACTGATGAGCCCACATTGACGGCTCTTCCAGCGAGAGGGTCGGTCAAGAAGCTAATCTCCCTGTTCCTTGAACGCAGCAAGATGGAAAAACTTATTGGTACATACTTGACAGGGTATCCTAATGTGATTGAGAAAAACGGGTGGAACCCGGGTGTAATACACACATCTTTGAACCAATGTCAAGCTATTACTGGTAGATTGTCAAGTACTAAACCTAACCTACAGAACACGCCTAAGGAGGCGAAGAAGTTCTGCATATCGAGGTACTAAATGATTGTAAACGTTGATGCCAAGGCCCTTGAGTGGTGCACTGAGCTATTCCTAAGCCAAGACAAGGTTGGCATTGACGAATGGCAAGGAGTAGTAGATGACCCAACAAAGAATGACATCCACAGAGCCAACCAAGCGGCCTTCAACCTTCCATCTCGCCTCATTGCTAAGGTATTCTTGTTCCGCTGGATCTATCGAGGGACAGCCTACGCCTACTCAATGGACAACGATTTTAAGGGAGTTAGTAGGAAGGTTGACTTCTGGCAGGAAGTAATTGACAGGTACTACGACAAGTATAAGGGGATCTATGATCTCCACATGAACTTAATTAAGGAGGCAAAGTTTAATGGTGTAATCACAAGTCCTTTCGGCAGGTCATACAACTACGCACCCAAGATGAATAAGCGGGGCGAGATGGTATGGTCTGAACCAGATATTACAAACTACATTAACCAAGGGTTGGGCGCAGATGTAATGGCAGTAGCTAGGGTAGTCATCAGACAACGCATGAAGCGTGAAGGTCTGAAGTCTAAACTAATCCTCACTGTACACGACTCTGTTGTTGCAGACTGTCCTGATGTAGAAGTGAAAGCTGTTGCGTCCCTTTTTGATTCTACGTTTAGGGAGTTACCAAAGCTTATTACTCAGGCAACTGGTGTGGAATGGAATGTGCCCATGATGGGTGAAGTATCAGTAGGTCCCAATATGTTAGAGTTAACTGAAGTACAAATCTAAAGGAAAAAATATGTCCACAATGGTCATTCGTATTATTGATGTTGAAGAGTCTGAAGCAACCAGCAAGGCAGGCAAGCCTTACAAAGTCCTTGACATTTCGTTCAAGAACCAGACGTTTGAAGACAAGATTGAAGCCAAGAAGCACAACCAGTATGGTGATAAGACTGTATATGCTACCCTCAAGGCAGCTAAGAAGGGTGATGTCTTTACCATCCTGCGTCAGAAGGATGATGCAGGGTACTGGCAGTGGATTGGAATTGAACAAGGGGAGAACACACCTATGGCAGCACCAGCAAAGGCAGCAGGCGGAGCAGCGGTAGCCGCAACCGCAGCACCCAAGAGTAACTTCGAGACTCCTGAAGAGCGAGCTAAGAAGCAGGTATATATCATCAAGCAGTCCTGTCTTGGCTATGCTATCGACAGCCTCAAGACTGACAAGAAGAACCCTACTCCTGAAGAGGTCACGCATCTCGCACAATTCTATGTAGACTACGTTCTTGGTGTCAACACTGACGCTGATAAGAAGCTACCAGAGATCAACGACGACGACGTACCTTACTAAGATTAATGGGTGTGGTAAGCCAAAGGGTATAGGCATCCTGACAAGGGAATCTGATAGGCGGTTCGAGTCCGTCACCACACCCACCTAAAGGAGCAGCAATGCGAGCATTAATTGATGGTGATATTGTAGCGTACCGCTGTGCCGCTTCTGTCAAAGAGGATGAGCCTGTTGAGTTGGTGATCAATCGAATTGATAACCTGATGCAGCAGATCCTTGATGACACAGAGGCAACAGAGTTTGAGTTCTACATTAAAGGTGAGCAGAATTTCCGATACAAACTTAACCCTGATTACAAGGCTAATCGCACACAACCAAAGCCTTTCCATTTGGAATCCGCATACCAATATGTACGGGACTGTTGGAACGCCATACCTTCCGGTATCTACGAATCCGATGACCTATTGGGAATTCAACAACGATCAGACAGTATCATTTGTAGCATCGACAAGGACCTCCTGATGATACCCGGGATGCACTGGAACTTCGTCAAGCTTGAGAAGCAACGTGTGTCCTACATGGATGGTATCAGGAAGTTCTGGATGCAGATGATGATAGGTGATACCAGTGATAACATCCACGGCATCGCAGGCATTGGGCCAAAGAAAGCAGAGAAGCTTATCGGCTGGCTTAATGACGAGCAGGAGATGTGTGACCTAGTGTATGAAAAATATAATGATCCACAACGGTTCGTGATGAATGCAAACTGTCTATGGATTCTACAAAGAGAGGAAGGTGTATGGGCAAACCAACACAACTTAACTTTAACAAAGGAATGTCAACAAGAGGCGGAAGCCGCATTAGAATATATGAAGTCTTTGAATCTGATTACATCAACGGGGCGTGGTACGATGAAGAACGAGACGTTTGGTACCCTTGTCAATGGGGATGGGATGGACTCTATGCTAGCAAAGCAAGCAGCTTGGACCTCATCAATGGAACCCCCAAGCGATACCCAGATCTCCACGTCGCATGACAGCTAAGAGACGCTCACGATTGGAGGAAAGGTTCGAGGTACTGCTGAAGGAGTTCGACGTTCCTTACGAGTACGAAGTAACCAAGATCCCATACACTGTACCGGAATCCAAGCACACCTACACGGTGGACTGGACGCTAGTGAATGGCCTCCTGATCGAAACCAAAGGCTATCTTAGTGACTACGCTGAAAGGCGCAAGTATGTGCTGCTCAAAGAACAACACCCAGATCTGGATCTGCGGTTCGTCTTTGACAACCCTAACAAGTTATGTGGAGGTACTAAGATGTCGCACGCTAAGTGGGCAGAGAAGTATGGCTTCAAGTTCTGTAGCATGAAGGACACAACACAAATCCAAAGCTGGATAAAGGAGGATAATGACCACTCACCTGATCATTCCTGACACACAAGTTAAGTACGGAGAGAGCTATGAATACCTAACACACATCGGTAAGTATATCGTAGAGAAGAAACCAGATGTAGTCATCCACTTAGGTGACTTTGCAGATATGGAGAGCCTAAGTAGTTATGATGTTGGTAAGAAAAGCTTTGAAGGTAAGCGATATGTTAAGGACATTGGAGCAGCGCACCATGCTATGGATCATCTGCTTGCTCCTATACATGAAGCAAACCAACGTGCTAAGAAGAATAAAGAGAAGCAGTACAAACCTAGATACATTCTGACATTAGGTAATCATGAACACAGAATCAACAGAGCAATCGAGAATGACCCTAAGCTCGAAGGACTTATCAAGACAGGAGACCTTCCGTATAAAGATTGGGAGGTTCACCCTTTCCTCAATCCAGTGGTTGTGGATGGTGTTGCATATTGTCATTACTTTCCAACTGGCGTCATGGGGAGACCCACTACTACTGCTAGTGCTATGGTTGGGAAACTCCACATGTCTTGTATTGCTGGACACCAGCAAGGACGGCAGGTGGCTTACGGAAAAAGGCCCGATGGCTCTAACATTACTTGCATCATTGCCGGTAGTTGTTATGAGCATGATGAAGGTTATCTAGACCACCAAACAAACAAACACTGGCGAGGCATCATCATGCTACACGAGGTACAGGATGGTAGCTTTGACGAGATGTTCGTATCACTTAAATATCTAAGGACTAAATATGGAACAGGCACCTAAGCATTACGGAGACACTATGTTAATGGATCTCCTGATTGAAAAAGACGTACCCTTTGCAGAGGGTAACATCATGAAGTATGTATATCGTTGGCGTGAGAAGGATGGCGTACACGATCTACACAAGGCTCAGATTTATCTTAACGCTCTAATTGCTCACGAGGAACTTAACTGTGCAGGCTAATGACTATCAAGAAAAGGCAATGGCAACGGCGATCTACCCGGAAGCTGGTAGTGGGTCTGATATGGAGATTTTCTATCTGGCTCTGGGAATTACTAGTGAGGCTGGTGAGGTCGCAGGGAAGGTAAAGAAGTATATCCGTGACGGCAAGCTTGACCCCGGTGCGATTGCTTATGAACTCGGCGACGTAGCATGGTACCTAGCACGACTGGCTGATGCCATGGGCTACACGTTTGAAGAAATTCTACAAATCAACTACAGTAAACTTACAAAGAGGAAAGAAGATGGAGTCCTTAAAGGCGATGGAGACTATCGAACCGCTGCGTCCAAAGACGGTAACACACGAGAACAGTCTGTTGTGGGCCAGCTTGAAGCAATCCATGGAGACCAATGCGGAGCTACGTGCGGCGCTAGTGGATGCTGCTGAAGTAATCACCAAACAAACAGCTCTGATTGAGGAGCTACAGCACAGGTACTATGTATGAAAGTAGAACTCTTAAGGATCACAGATGATTCTCTCAATTTTATTGGCGATTGTGCTGGCATTTGCTATAACTCTAAGCGGGATGTTCGTTCTAATACCAAGCGTGCTATTAGCTGCAGGGATAAGGGGCATCTTGCTACCCTTCGGTTTGCACATGCTACTTTCCACGTGTCTGGCATTAGCCGGATTTGCTCTCATCAGTTCGTAAGATCTAAACACCTAGACTTTTTGCAAAGGAGTCAGCGTTATTGTGAAGAAGATATTCCACAACATGTATATCCCGGTACAAAAATGGATACAAGAATTAGTTCTGCATACCAAAGTGCATACGCAGTATACCAAGAACTCATTGCAGCAGGGGTTAAGAAAGAAGATGCACGCTTTGTCCTACCAGAAGGTACGTGTACTGAACTGGTGGTCACGGGGAACTTTCAAGCGTGGCTCGACTTTATCAAACTTCGGGCAGACGTACATGCCCAATGGGAAATCCGCGCTGTTGCCAAAGCAATCAACAATGAACTCGCCAAACATGCAGACGGGTTGTTTAACTGGATGCCGTGATGCTAACCATTGAGAACCTAAAGGAGAAACTAATGTGGGAGGATACAGATGAAATACTTGACCTTCTGGATCTATCAGTGGCCGAGATGGTTGATTATCTCACCGATGAAGTCGAAGCACATCAAGACAAACTACGAGAATACTACGATGAAGATCCCGAGGACATGGGTGGGGAAGAAGAACCCGACTAATCCTGACAACAAACTGAAGCATGAAAACAGGGCGGTTAAAAAGTGCATCCTTGCACACATAAAAGAACAAGACCGCCTCCAACAAATAAAGGAATACAATGCAAGTACAACGATTCAAGAACAGTTTTGCCGAGACGATCTTCAGGACTAAGTATGCGCAGGGTCCAGAAGATACTTGGGATGCTCTTGCTGAGCGTGTGGTGGATGATGTATGTGGCACTCGTCGCGGTACTGATCGTGATCTGATGTCAAAGGAAGACCAAGCACAGCTTGCCGAGTACATCAAGGAGATGAAGTTCATCCCGGGTGGCCGGTACCTGTGGTATGGTGGTCGTGATAACAGTTACTTTAACAATTGCTTTCTGCTACGAGCAGAGGAAGATACGAGGGAAGAATGGGCAGCACTAACACAGCGGGCAGTGAGTTGCCTAATGACTGGGGGTGGCATTGGGATCGACTATTCTATTCTCCGTCCTGCCGGGAAGCCGCTACGTCGTACTGGTGGATTGTCCAGCGGTCCGATTCCACTGATGCAGATGATAAACGAAGTTGGTCGCGGGGTGATGCAAGGTGGCTCACGAAGGTCCGCAATCTACGCAAGTCTCAACTGGCTGCACGAGGATATTCCCCTTTTTCTTAAGGCTAAGAACTGGCCAGAACATATTAAGGAACTAAAGGCACAGGACTTTAACTTCCCTGCTAACCTTGACATGACTAACATCTCTGTCAACTACGACGACAAGTGGCTGTACCATCATGAACGGCACAAGCTACATACCTTTCAAGAGAATGTACGGCAGGCTATGATGACAGGGGAGCCTGGCTTTAGCTTTAACTTTGGAGAGAAACAAAATGAAACCCTTCGCAACGCTTGTACAGAAGTTACGTCTGAAGATGACTCTGACGTATGTAATCTTGGGTCTATCAATATCAGCAATATTACTTCTCTGGAGGAGTTCAAGCACATCATTGAACTCGGTTCTAAATTCCTCGTCTGCGGAACTCTGCGAGCTGATCTCCCCTACGATAAGGTTTACAAAGTTCGGGAAAAGAACCGCCGTCTTGGTCTTGGACTCATGGGTATTCACGCATGGCTCCTCCAACGGAAGTCACGATATGAAGTCACCCCTGAACTCCACAAATGGCTAGAGGTATACCGAGATGAATCCATTAGAGCTGCTGATGAACACTGTGAACGATTGTTTATATCAAAGCCAGTTGCCTATAGAGCTATTGCTCCAACAGGATCAATTGGTATTCTCGCTGGGACTACTACTGGAATTGAACCGCTTTTTGCAGTTGCCTATAAACGCCGTTACCTTACAGATGGTACTAAGTGGAAGTATGAGTACGTCGTTGATGCTACAGCAGATCAACTCATCCGAGACTATGGACTTGACCCAGACAAAATTGACACAGCCTATGGACTAAGCAATGACTACGAACGACGAATCAAATTCCAAGCTGACATTCAAGATTACGTTGACATGTCAATCTCATCCACAATCAACCTTCCCCCATGGGGCAGCAAAGGAAATAATGATGAGTGTGTCCAACAGTTTGCGGAAACACTTTCACGCTATGCGCCACGTCTACGGGGCTTCACCTGTTATCCAGATGGAAGTCGAGGAGGTCAGCCACTAACAGAGGTGCCATACGCTGAAGCTATCAAGCATAAGGGTATTACCTACGAGGAGAACATTGACCGCGCTTGTGTGTCAGGAGTGTGTGGTATATGATTCAAGTATACTTTGAATTCATCTCAGGCATGTGTGTTGGTCTTGAGTTCTACACAGGAGAGGACCTAGAGATTGGTGATAAGTTCGCCATGCAAATTGATCTACTAATCTGTCGATTCACCTTCGTGTTTCGATAGACAAAAAGAAACCCCCAAGGACTCATCATCCAAGGGGGTTTTTTCGTTTCAGTATCTCCACTTATTCTGCGAATAGTTACTCAAAATATTACGTGAGTTGTTATATAAACTCTCTTGTGTTTGTGGGTTTTGATTAAAGGTTCTGTACCTCTCAATTAAATTGGAGATAATTGATGGGTCCAGAGAATGTGCAGCAGTCATTGCATTACGAACCTGACTTCCAAACTCAACTCCACCAGACTGTGATGGATTACCCCAAATAGTTTGAGATAAGTCATCACCCGGCATCTGATTTTGTCTACGATAATCACTGCTAGTCATTTGCATTTGCTGAGCCCAGCGCATTGGTCGAGCAGCTTCATTCTTGTGCCTCTGTTGCATAGGAGTACCAATAGGAACTATATTTCCACGTCTATCGTACAATCCATCCAACTGGTTCCTTGGAATATCCGCCATGTTATGAGCCGCCCGCCAACCTGGACCATTTACAGGAGCTTGTGGCTGTTGGTATTGTGGTGGGGGAGCAGCCGGTGCAGAACTACCAAACCCTTGTGTTGGAGATTGTACTGGTACTGGTTGGGGGGCATACTGTTGTTGTGGAATATCCCTCCATAGGCTATTTTGTCTCTGTTGTAGATTACCTATTCTATTCTGCTCCATACCCCAACTTTCCGGTAACTGTGGCGGGTTGAATTGCTGTGCTGGGCCTGATCCCATATATGATGGTGATGTCATTATTTATTCTCCTGTTTCATTGTGTTTTCTGAGGCTTAATTAAACCAAAATTAAAGATACGCTTTGCTTTACGTGCACCTTCTGGTGTGCTTGGGGTATCTCCTTTAGCGTTGACAAAATACCGTAAGTCAGCAGGAGCAATGCGTTTCCATTCTCCTGATTTAACACCGGCCTCAATCTCTTGGTCACTCATTCCTGTCTTAGCAAGCTCACCAAGATACTTCTTGTTGCCTGTGTCATGGAACTTTTCGATCAATCCTTTTTGTCTATCCTTGAGGATCTGCTCTTCTTCCTGACCCAAACGAGTAGCATCTGTAACACGACGTTCTCGCATAGACTTTGTGCCTAAGTAGCCAGCAACCTTTTCCATAGTACCTTGTGGAACTATAGCAGAGTTCTCTTTACCACCAGCAACCATACGTTCGCCTGTCTCTGGATTTATGTAGTCCTGTCCAGCAACCTCTGTAGTATTAACACCGGCAAGTTCCTTAGCACCATAACCCATGTGTCCCACAGGCAGCGCATCAGTCATAGCCTTACGCATACTCGCATTAGTCTTGTCGCCAAAAGCAGCACCAGCTATACCAACCGCACCTGCACCAGCCTTGCCTACCGCTTCCAGCATTGGTGTTAGTTCATACCAAGCCTTCTGTCCAAGCAGGGTTGCAGCAACTACAGATATGAATGTTTCATTAGTACGTGCAGACGAGGCAATATCCAAACCAGATAGAGCTGGTACACCATACGTAGCAGCAACCTTGATAGCATCCTTTGTCTCAGCATCAGTAGTAATCACACGATCCAAGAAGGACATATCCATAGACATCATATCCATTACAGATGGTAGCTTAAAGAAGTCAGGGAAGGTCTTATTCAACCAACCCCTAAGCATCTCATACTCCTGCACAAATGCCACACTAACAACACCACCCATTAGGGTAGACATCATCATGTAGTTCACAAATGGAGCCCAAGTCTTAGGATCTTTTGCCTGCATGTGGCGCAGGTCAGACACAACGTTAGCTAGCTGAGCAGCACCATACGTTTGTAGGGGCTTGGCAGCAGTGCCAATGATACCTGTCTTACTAAAGATAGGTGCTGTCTCTGTACGGCCATACGTAACCATCGTAGAGTCAGTGTTCTCCATAGCACGGCGACGGGCCTCAGTCTTACCAAATCCTAAGTCCTTGTACATCTCATAGTTACTTGCAAAGGTCATCATCCGTGTGAAGGAATCAATACCCTCGTTGAGCTTACCAAGGAACAGGTAGTCCTTCATGAAGTTCCAGATACCACCCTCACTACCGCTTAGGTGTAGAGCCTCAATGAACTTTGGTTCAAAGGTGTTAGCTTCCTGTGATACCTCAAAGATAGTATCCCTAAGTTCCTTGTCACCAGACAGTAGTTTGGTTAGAGCCTTACCACCAGACCAGTATGGACGGAGGAGACCACCATCATAGGACATCTCACGTACAGCACCACCAAGAGATAGTAGCTGACCAAAGGAGAATGCTAGCTTAGGCATTAGCTTCATCACATAGAAGAACTCTAGTGACTTGTTGCTAAAGTTGTCGAAGCCATACGCACCATTAGCCTTAATCTCGCCAGTTAGGTTGAGCAAAGCCTTGTCCCAAACATTCCTGAGACCATCATCAAACTTCTCGAAGTTGTTCTCAACACGATTGAGTGAGGACTCCACCATCTGCTTAGCAGACAACAGGGTATTCTCATCTAGGTTCTGTGATTGTAACTTCTCCAATATAGGATCAGTGTGGTGTTGGATAATCATCTTGCGAATACCACCAGAGTAATCATCAACTGATTGCTGGATAGCCTTCTTGAAACTCTCACCCTTCTCTTTCTGTGACATGAACAGTTCATCACCCATGTAACCACTCAGGTTACTACGATGCTTATGATGCCCACCTAGCTTACCACCACGCTGTACAACCTTCTGCAGTGCATCATCAATTCGCTTAGCAATATGTGGTGAAGCATTTGGATAGTGTTGCTTAATGATACTGTTAACAAGCTCAATGGTTCTGAACATGTCAGATACAGTATTGTCATCACCCTTCTTAAGAGGCTCAGAGATGTCTAGGTGTTGGATGCCAGTAGATTCCAGTTTCCTCTTGAAGAGGGCTGCCTCTGTAGCTGAACGGAAGTGCTGTCGATGGACTGTGTTGCCAGCAAAGCTCACATCAATGTAATACTGACCAGCGCGTACAGCAGGATACCAACCATCCCTGTGTGGCAGGATGTTCTTCTTACCAAGATCTGTTTGGACTTTAACTGACTCATCATACTGACCAGTAAACATCTTGGCAAGGGCATTGTATAACTTAAGTTGCTGCACTGTTAGATGCTGTCCATTTGCAGCTAGGTTATCTGCATAGTTCTTTCCTTCTTCAAAACCCTTCTTGAATAGATCATGAACCACAGCAGCATCCACATGTGATGAGAACTTCATCTGCATGTAGGCACTAGTCTCTGTCTTGATCTTCTTCATCTTGGCAATTGGATTTGCTTTGTTCCAATCACCCCGCTGTATTTCACCAAACCATAGTCTGTTAGACACCTCATCAGCAATACGTTCTGCATTACGGATGTGTGCATTCACCCGTTGGATAACAGGGTTGTCTCGTAGTACCTTAGCAAGACCAAGCTTACCAAAGAAGTTACGTGCCACCATACCAGCGCCGGAGCTAATAATAGAACGAGCAGAGATGGGGGTGTGCATTGGATCTTTGATGTCATCAAGCTTGATAGTAGGATCACTGACCATACCATCCAGAGCATCTAGTGTCCCGCGTACATCTTCCATTGTTTTCTTGTAGAAGGGAAAGGCGTCACGATCAGCAGCCTTCTCACCAAGGATCAGCTTATCATTACCAATGACCTTAACACGCTCGGCTGCTTGTTTACTTGTTTGTGCTATGTACTCTTGGCTACTGTTTAAGATGTCATTTAAGATTTGATCTGAAAAGTTTTTAGGATCTTCTGAATACCCGTACAAATCTTTTAGATACTTATGGCTAGCTTCAATAACTTTATGGATTTCAGAAATAAATTTCTGACTTCTTTTATCAAAGGCATTAAAGACATGCTTATGAATAAGTTCTTTAGCTACCTTCTCTGCAAAGAATTCATGAAAAGCTTTTTGATATTCAGCACGATCTTTCTCAAGTCCTAAGTCAAATATCGTGTTAGCTCCATGATTGTTTTCTTTGTTATACTTTTCCCAATCCTTAGACAAGGCTGTTAGATCATCTGTATGAGTAATAGAATCTCGTAGATACTTGTTCAGCATTGCATGACCAAGTTCATGTGCAGCGTATCGTACAGTATTTAAATGTTCTACTGCTTCAGCTAATTTACCACCAGTTAGCTTATTAAAAAACTTACTATCAGCTAAGCGTGTAAGATTCTTTTCTAGAGCAGCGGGCTTAAGTCGAATATAGGTTGTGTTACCTGTATGCATAACCCGACCAGCAGGCGCAAGCGTATCTGAGTTAACAAAGATAATTTTTTCTTTGCCAAACTTAGTAATCTCCAAAAGATGTGTTAGTATTTTTTGTACTTTTGGATTGATATTCTTATCAAAGAAAATCTTTGTGCCCTTGGGGTTATTAACTAAATGTAGATTGCTATCAATGGCCTTAACAGCAGCAACAACATCATCTCCTGTTGCTTTAGTGATGTCTTCCATTGAATCATATTTAGTTTCTTCTGGTCGAGTTTTTTCTTCAACAACAGCAAATTTCTCTTCCTTTGTACCTGTCTTGGCTATACGCTCTTCAGCCCATGCTTGAATCTTTTCCCACTTAGCACGTTGTTTTCCAATACTCTCAAGGCTAGCTTGTAACCGGCCATGGTCTAGGCTACCTGAAGGAAGTAACCCTTGTGCATCTTGTTCTATTTGATTGCGGATATTCTTTTCAAGTTGCTCCAGCTTATTCAATTCAAACTTAGATGTCTGTCTTGCTTGAGCAGGGGACATGCCTGTATCAGCACCACGATCCTCACCCCACTCACGCCATTGACGGCGCTCTTCATTGGCGCGTGCTTGACTTTCATCTCTTTTTTCTACTGAGTCTGGTGTATTCTTTGCTTCTTCTGTACGTGCACGTGCAGCAGCATCTTCTGGAGATTCCCAAGTACCATGCTTAACTACACCAACATCATTGATAATTGGAAGTGGTGTTTCAGCTTCTAACTTAGGAGCCTCTCCACGAATAATAGATTCATACCCCTGAATTTCATGCTCTAGGGCTTCTTTTAAGGCACTGTAGTGGCTCCCGGGGGTGTCATCCCTAAACTCCTCCTTCGGCAACGTATCAAGCGCATCACGCGCCTTCTGTAGACGTGCCTCGACCTTCTCCTTAGGCTCATTCATAGCCTCACCGAGCTTGGTTAGGGCCATCTCCATTGGAGAAGTCTTAACTACATCAGCTTCCTTCTGTGGACGAGACAGGATCTCACCAGTTTCAGGATCAATCTCACGACTACGCTGTGGTGGTTCATTACCATAAGCTTCTAGAGGAATTTCTTCATCTAGACCAGCACGTTGATCGGGCTTAGGTGGTTTCTGATTAGCGGCCATGCGGTCATACTGACGCTGCATATCCTCAACGTTCTTATCAGCAGCAGCATCAGGATTCTTGCCACCAATGATAGCATCAGCACGCTTGATAGCCTCATCGTGGTGCTTGATCTCAGCGTCCAGCCCCTCGATTACCTTCATAATCTCAGGAGACATATCACCATCTTCAGCAAGCTTGGTGATTAGATCAACAGCACTCTGACGATCACTAATAGAACGCTCACGAGAGGCTTGAATCAGTTGAGTCTCTACATCACCTGACCCCTTAGGACCAGACTTAGCGGACTCTTGTTTGACAGGAGCGCGTTCACCCATAACACCGTGCATAGTAGAACCCATAAGGGCATCAGTAAGCATGGCCTTTGGATCGTACAAATCCTGTTGCATATCCTTTGGACTAGATAGGTTCTCTAGTTGACGACCAGCAATACCAGCAGGCACGTTGACACCAGCACCAGTAACAATACGCTTGCCAACGTTACCAGCCATACCCATAGGCAGGGTACCTTGCATAGCCATGTTACCATAGCCACCTAGACCAGCAGCAGTAGCCTCAACGCCTGTGTGACCCTTCTCAAGAGCCTCGTCATACTTACCAAGACCGGCACTAACAGCCATTGGTTGTGCAGCAGCAAAGCCCTTCTGTGCCATCTGTTGGATAGCAGGTAGGATAGCACCAGCGACAGGCTCAACTGTCTTCATACCAGCACTACCCATACCACCCATAAACATTTCAGGAATCTTACCAATCACCCCGCCAACTACACTACCAGCACCACCAATATCACTAGCCTTAGCATCAGCCTGTGCAGCTTGTTGTGCCTGCTCAGAACCCTCAACCAATCCACCAACATACTTGGTAACAGGGTTGGCGTAATCTGCATCCCCTGTAACAGCCTGCACCAACTTATCCACACCCAATGAGGGCAGACCAACAGTACCAAGAGCTAGGTTACGAGAAGTGTCATACAAGGCAGACTTAGCAGAAGAGCCTAAGCCCTCTGCCTCAGTCTTAAACTTATCAAGAAGGGATTTAGATTCCTTCTTTTTTGGTGCAGGTTGTGCATCGAAATATGCCAGTGTTTGTTTCCACTCCGCTTCAGTAAGCTCGTGGTCTGACTCAAATTCATGGCCTTTATATTCATATGATGGCATATTTACTATCCTTTATTTACGTGTAACCCCTGGAGGTAGTGCTGCTGGAGCCCCAGAGGGAGTATTTGTTTGACCGGGAGGTTGTGGTGCAGTTGCAGCTGATTGAGTAACAGGTTGTGGTAGCATGGGGACACCATACTCACCAAGGTTCATACGAGGAGCGTAAGCACCGGGGTTAGCGGCAATACGTCGCTGAGTATCCAAGTGGATAAACATGTCTGCTTCGTACTTCTGTTGTGGTGTTGCATTAGGATCAGCCTTAATCTTAAATGCTTGCGCTAGTTGTTCCATATACTTCGGTTCTTTTAGTTCCTTCTTAGCTTTTTCTGCAGTGGCAAGTTGTCGTGCGTATGCAATATCTTCAGCACTATCAATCCTCTGCTCAGCTCCAGCCATCTTACCAACAAACTCTGGAGTAAGCGCATCAAGACCAGCCATCTGAGCATACTTACCAGTTTTAGGAATTAGATCAGAAAATGGTGTTGGTTTGTTTCCAAGCCCACTGCTATGTGCCATATTAGATAGTACAGGAGCAGGCATTGCTGATGGTGTTGGTGCACCACCCGGACCACTCCATGAGGTAGGCACTTGTCCAGTAGGCATTGTACCATTACCAGCAGGGATACCGCTAGGGGGGCGATTGGCGTTCTGTAGGCCCTCTGCCATAAGGCGTTGATACTCAGCAGCCCGTGCTTCTGGAGTAGTTCCTTGAAGCTTTCCTGCACCTTCTGGAGCATAGGTACTATCACCAGACCTATAGAAATTACCCATAAGTGGTCCTAAGTTTCTTTCTTTTGCAGCAGCGCCGGGGGGTATTGTTGTAGTACCTCCATCACCAAAGTTAAAGAAGCCTTGTCCAGCGGAGGGTTGTGCGGTACCTTGTGGAAAATCTTGTGTATCGGGTTGCATGTTAAAACCAATCTGCCCACCACCAGGAGATAGTTGATTGTCTCCGTTGACAATAGCAGCATAGGCTTTGGCACGCTCCTGCTCACGCTGCATGTCAGTAGCTTGTTGGATCAGAGACTTCTCAATATCACCCTTGGACATGGCCTGTGCCTTTCGGCCTTGAGCATCTTGTGTCATCATGGAGCCTTTGTAGCCCTGACGTTTCCAGTCGAAGTAATCAGGATCAGTCATCTGACCCTGTGCCTCCATCATGTCACGACGCTTGATCTCAGCATCCATGGGGTCTTCCATACGGGCTTTGTATAGCTGCTGTAACTTACGCTCGTTATCGGTTTCAAGATTATTACGCTCTTGTCCCATCATACCAGCACTGAGGATGGCGTTTAGAATACCAAACCCGGGTTGATTCATCTGTGTCATGCAGGCACCTGTTTAGTATTTAGAAGGTTATTGATAGCAGCGTAGTAAGGTGAGTCGCCCATATTACCTAGCATGATTGCTTGGTTCACAGCATCATCGCTACGGCCAGAGTAGAAGTTCTCAAGACCAGCCCACTTAGCATAGTTACTCAAATCTGACATGTATTGTTTTTGATACTTCATTTGGTTATCCGCCTTAGCTGCAAGGATGGAAGGAGCAATCGCATTGATGTTGTTCCTGTTACCGTGCATAGCGTTCTGTGCCATCAGTGCATACTCCAACTGCTCGTTCGTTGCTTTGTAACCAGCATCAGAGTTTGGATTGTTCATGAAGTTGTTGTAAGCGTTTTGCCTATTGTAGAATCCTTGTTGTGCACTGTATCGTGGTGAGTTAGGATCTACATTGGATGCGCCACCGGGGTCTTGCCTATCAATTGATCTACCAAGATAATCTAGAATTTCTTTTGAGTTATCTTTGTTTGCTTGAACCTGTTGCTTTGCACCAAGGATAGGAGCAACTGCACCAAGAATTGGTTTAACTGCATCAACGATACCACCAAGTCCACCAATACCGCCAATACCGCCTACAGCAGGTGGTGGATTAACAGCAGTACCGCCCGGGCCTGTTGGTGGTGTGAGAGTTGATGGGGGGTTAGTAGTCATGGTTGGACCACCACCCCCGGCACCGCCACCCATAAGCTTGAAGATATTGTCTAACCAGCCGGCAGAGGCGTTACCGTTATTGTTCTCCCAGCGATAGTCATTACCACCACCAACACCACCCATAGAACCACTGCTCATTGGGTCCCATGCAGAACCATCTGGGTTAGTCCAACCAACTTCAGTACCCGGATCTGGTTGCCAAGCGGCACCAGCATCATTCCAACCCTGTAGATCGTCAGCAGGAGTGTAGTTATCATAGTCTGTGTAAGTATCTACCCAGTTACCATCATTATCATATGCCATTTTTGTTCCTTTATGTTTTGATACAGGTTATTGTCGTAGCTGTACCAGTACCGCCACTGCCTGTCTTATATAGATCCTGTGTGTAGTATTCTACACTAGGCAGATTGAATGTTGTACTACCATCCCCTGCACCCCACGTTGTACCGACTGCAGCAAACAAAGCACTGTAGGTTGTCCTACTAACCGCTGCACCATTACAAAGCAACCAACCGCTGGGCGGGGTGGCAAAGGCAAAGTCAGAGACCATCCCGCTAGGGGTGGCAGTTACGTCAAGCACTCCTGTTGTAGAGTTGATAGCTAGATTAGTACCTACCTTAATACCACCCAATACAGATGCAGAAGCAATAGGTAGGGTGTATCCTGTGCCCTGTGTCTGGAACCGCATAACCGCTAGGTTAGTAGGACTAGCTAGCATGGTTAAGGCAAACTGGTTATTGTTGTTACTTATAACTCTAGCAATCAGTGTTATCACATCACCGCTGCTATAGGCGTTGATTAGTGGAATGGATATAATAACAGACGACTGGTAGTTAGCAGGAATCTGTAGTGTTACATCCCTAAAAAGATCAACACCATTAACCCTCATGCCGAACTCAACAACACCAGTATGAATAGTAGTGTTTTGTAACTCAACATCAAAGGACAGGGTAGCGGAGTTAGCAGCAACAGCTTGTGTCAGTGTTACTGTAAGCCCTAGAGGAACCCACGCCGTAGGAGGCGCAGTACCAGCAGCCTTGATGATTATGTTAGCGTCGTGTGTATCTGAGACAGTGTAGCCCGGTGTTGGTGGTGCAGCATAGCCAAGCTGTGCATTACCAGCCCCGTCAATACCAGCCACAACAACGTTAGAACCCTGTTGTGCCCCCGGCATAGACATAATCACGTTACCAGATTCTAACAGGATGTATGGTGAGTTGAGTGTGAGGCCGTCAACAGACTGTATCTGCATCATCTGACCACCATAATCAACATCAGGCACCACGCTAACCTGACCAACACCAGTATTAACAAGCCAGTTAATTGGGCCTGTCATGATGCCGCCAGCAAGTGGTAGGTAAGAATCACCACTTCCTCCAGCAACTACCCAGTTATACTGTGGTTCTGTTAAGTGATAACGCTCTGTTGTGATACCACCCTGCAAATTGTTCAGGCTATTGTGATCACCTGTACCAAGGGAGTTGTACTGCGCTTGAGTTAGATGGTAATACTCCTGTGACTTACCACCTTGTAGCCCCTGTAGGATGTTATGGTTCTTTGCTTGGATGTCATTAATATCTGATCCAGTAAAGTCAATATCATCCCACTTTATTTGACCTTCTGTACCAGTGATACTATCACGAACTTGGCGTTGCCAATCAATCCAGCCAAAGCCAGCTTGATTGTCGTTAATTGGGGGTGGTGGTAATGTAGCCATTAGGAAATACCTTCTTCAATTAAGACCTCAATAGCTTCCACACGCAGAGGTTGGTTTGCAACATGCACAAGACGCCATGCTCTGCGACGGAATGCTCCAAGCCTGCCTAAGTAGGGGAAGTCGTCATTAAGATCTACAGTGTGTAAGTTAGACCATGTTTCATAATCATCATCAGACCATGTAAGTCCGATAACGTTTGAAAGCTCGTACCTATCAGCAACAATCTTTACGTTAGAAATAAACTTGCGGAGATATGAACCAAAGTCAAGTTTGTCTGTACGCATCTCAACGATAATTGCATACCCCTCATCCGTGTAGGTATTAGGATCTAGTTTATATATGTCGCCTGTAGTGCCTGACAGGAGGTAGATAAATCCATCTCCGCGATCAGCTACGTGTGTGTAGTTGAATGGTTCATGAATGATTGGTGAGCTTGACATAGGATCAAACGACAGAGGAGGGGCACCAATGAAGGATGACCATTCATGCCATAGCTGAGTATCAATGTCGTAGACAAGGGTTCGTTTGATTGTTGGGAAGTTAATCAGGAAGAAGAGGTGTCCCATAGTACGGAAACCAAATCCTGTCACACCCACCATGTTAGTCTCTTCATCAATGATACGATCAATATATGGGGTAGAGATCTTCTTTGGCGTGTATCCCTCTAGCTTCCACACAGCACGGCCACCTGAGGCAGACTGTCCAACGAAGGCACAGAACTGTTCATTCTGGTAGATAGCATGTGGTGCAGCGCAACCCATCTGAGCAGCAACACCCGTGTTACGACTGAGTGGTGAGCCTGAGGGATTGGCATTATCGTAGAAGAATTCAATAGACTCTGTACCAAGACACACAACCTGATTGCTTTGTCGAGCAAGGGTCATGATTGGATCAGGGAACATTTCAGCAGTGATGTAGTGATCATTAGCCCATGTGAAGGGATCATCTAGATTACTGTTGAAGACATCACTCTCCTTAGCAATAAGCACATAACCGTCAATGAAGGTTACAGCAGGGATATGTGGTGTTGGGAAATCAATGTCAGTAATCTGTGTAGCAGAGTTATCTAACTTAACAACCCAACCAACAGTACCATCAGCAAGGAATAGGTAATCACCAATGGTAGCAGAGTTGCATACCATAATGGCAACGTTACCAGTAGTGCTTGGTAGAGTGATGATGGCTGTCTTGGTAGTACCAGTAGCGGTTATACGCCATACTGTATTACCAATAACTGCATAGAAGTGTCCATTAAACCAAGCAAGTCCGCGACCCTCTGCATCAGGAGCAACATCACAGAACTCAACAAGGCCGGGTCTTTTCTGAGCATAGACATTAGGGGCTCCATCTTGAGCAGCCTTAGAAAACTCAGGGAACGCATTTACTAGCCGGTAGTCCTTGAGTGGATCACCACTTCGATTGTTGTACTCACCCACGAAGGGGGTACGTTTAGTAACCTTTGTTTTTGTTGCCATGATATTCCTTATGTTGGTATAACACTACCTATTGCATCCTTAGCCATATTCATTCCTGCGCCAACTACAGGTTTGGCTGCACTAGAAAGCAGGGTCATGATCATTTGTTGTTCATCTGGAGTCTTGCCCTGCAGGAGTGATTGAATGGTTGAGCTTGATAGACCACCAACACCACTCTTAATAATGTCTCCGAGGAGTCCTGTAGCACCTGAGGCAGACTGAGCAGCATCGCCAATATATCCACCACCAATACCAGAAGCTATTCCAGATAGACTAGATAGCCAGTCAACGTCCTGACCCATAGCAGCTTTACCTGCCATGTTAACACCACCTTGAATTAGACCCTTACCTACATTGCTAGGCAATCCCATAGATCCACCATAAGTACCGCCAAGATAACTACCCAAAGCGCCAGTAGCAATACCTCCAAGAGCATTAGTCCAATTCCCACCATTAAGTCCTGTACGTAACGCCCCGGGTAATGCACCAACTGCACCTGCGGCTGCTGTACCTGCTGCAGTGGAGCCCATTGCTGCTCCCAAGGCGGGACCAAGGGCACCACCCGTCATAGCTGCCATAGCTGCCATAGCAACAGCAGGAGCGTACCTAGATACGCCAGTCTTACCAGTGATTACATCATTAACCTGACGCTCATAAGCATCCTTGTTAGTCCAACCGGGGTTGTTTTGAGCTTGATCAGCACCCATGTACCAACCAGCATTGCCGAAGGATTTTGTGTTATTTGCCCACCAGTTTGGATCATTATATTGACGACCAACAGCAGCGCGGCCTTGGTCATAAATAGAGTGTTTTACACCTGTACCTGATGTGAAGTTATCTTTCTGCTTCCACTGCTCAATCAGGGGATTGATGTTAGAACCAAAGTACCCTTGGATCTGACCATCTTTCATCAAACGACGGGTGCCGATCAAGGCATCCTCGCCACTCAGGATTTCATCTTTGTCATTACCAAAGGTGTTCTCACCACCATTGCCTTGCATGAATTGGTTGTTACCAATTGCCCAAGGATTCTCTCTTAGCCAAGACTCAGCACTGTGAGTATCCTCTAGTGTGCCATAGTTCTTAAGCTGACCATAGCCTTCCCAGCGTTCTGCATCTGTATCCCACTGTTCACGATAACGTTGGCTAAGATCGGCATTAGACCAATCCTGTGCAAAGGTTTTAGCAGCGTCTTGAGAAGCAAAAGCATCCTCAGGAATCCATTCCTTATCTACCCAATAACCAGCACCACCATGAGATGGGTCATAGACAGTATTTGCTTGTCCTATACTACCTCCCCCATCACCACCCCCACCACTTGTGTCAAGAGTGCCATAAGGTAGATATAGTGAGTAGTCTTGTGGTGGGGCAGGGGGCATATAACCACTACCACCATCACCACCCCCTGAGCCCATACTACCCAAGTAGTCTTGCTGCTGTTGTTGTTGTTGTTGGTAAGCCTGCCCGGGCCCATTCCCACCATCACCGCCACCACTGCCAGATAGGTCGTAAAAGCCGGGAACCGAACCAGCCTGATACTGAACACGACTATCAGCATAGTTCTTGAACAGAGGATCAATTGCCTGATCTAGTGTAGGACTATTCTCCCAACCATAGCCACCTGTACCAGCATTGGCTTGGTTAAACATATCACCGAGATTTTCGTACATTACCAGTTATACCTTTCTACTTGGAAGTAAATGGAACCTTCTTCTGTACCAAAGTTCAGGGCGGTTTGTTTAATACTGGTAGCTTCTGAAAGAAGCACACCACGATCACCCGCAGGAACACCATACTCAGGAGCAAGCCTTGTAGCAAGGCCATAAGTAACAGCATCGAACCACTCCTGCGGCCAGTCGAGTACATCGGTAGCCGCATCAAACGTTTGGTAAGGAGCCTGATAGACAAAGGACAGTGTGATGTTATCCATTGTGTATTGGTCAGGAACTTGATAAACAGTTAGCTCACCAGTATTAGATAACGGTTGATACCAGATCTGAATAGGCAGACCAGTAACATCCTTGTTACCCAGCATGTTGTATTGCTGTTGGGTAACAATCCGCATTGGGACATCTACATTAGATGGGATGTTATGGTACCAAGCCTGTAGAACCTTTAATGGCTTTGGGATGTTGTACGGAGGTAATGAAGAGGCACCAAAGGTGTAAACCTTCTTACCTGCAACCAATGGCATTGTGTGCGTCTTGATTGCCCATAGAGGCATACCATCTGCCTGCCACGCAAGGACTAGGCCATTGAGGGCCGTAGCCCCCTCAGTAAGCTGAACGGCGGTTGGGGTCTCGCCCTGTGCTACTACACCGAGTAGGCGCAGCGCACGACTGATAATTGCATCACGATTAATCGTGTAAGTATAACTGGACATAGAGACCCCTTTAGATTACTTTGGTGCTGGTTGTTTAGCTTGAACGTGACCTACGACTGATGCCCAATCACCATTGGGACAGACATCTGCTTTGCCCGGAGTATACGTACCATGAAGGACTTTCTCGCAATAAGCTTGGCTGTTGCCTGAGATAGCAGCGATTGGGACAGTTACCATACCGAAAGTGAAGGCAACTAGAATAGATAAAAGAGTGTTCATTTTGTTTCCTTTTTACATGAGGGGGCGGCTGCTGCATACTTGCTGGTGCAGAGGATTGATAGGCCGTCAGAGTTCAGACCCATACCTTGGAAGGAACGAGCAGTCTCGCGGATACCACATTCATCATCGGTCCAGCTTGTACCAACACCGATAGAGAATCCAACACCACTACCACCGATTTGGCTTGAGCCCATACAGGGTGCAGTAGGATAGACAGTACCGAGTCCAAATGCAGGAGTGTTACGACCAGTGCGATCTTGGTAGACTTGGTTGTTTGTTACACTGCCACTGGAGGCATCTACAGAGGTCCCAGTTACGTTTGTATTGGTTGACTTGAGGTTGGCAGAGGATTCGCTATTTGAATAGCTCTCAGCGCGTGCACGTGCGTTGGTGTCAATTACAGGCTTGAAGATAACAGCCTGACCTTGTGCCTGACCCTGACCCTGCGCTTGGCCTTGTAGCTGAGCCTGTTCTTGTCCTTGTCCTTGGCTCTGACCCTGACTCTGAATATTAGGTGCAGGAAGTCCTGTAGCAAAGGCGGTAGTTGATGCGAAGAGTAGTGCGATTAGAAGTGATTTCATTTATATTCCTTTATTGTGCTGGGTAGTTCTTTACAATCCAATCAACGAATGCCATCTGGATTGTGTCCAAAGGTAGCATTGGTTCGACTGTAACTGTTACATTGGTTAGTGTAACTCCTGTTCCCGGAACTGGGATGTTAGGTAGTTCGATGGTTTGGTTCATTGTCCTGCCTCCTTATAACGACGTTTTGCTTCATCTATAATCCCATCTTTTTGGGGATAGGCGCACCGGCTGTTATCGGCGCTATTCATGTTACAGATGATGATAACAGGCATAGACGCAGTGCCTTGACTTGATCTTGAGTTAAGATCATTGGCTACATCCTGTGCTACTTCCTGTGCTACATCCTGCCTTGATTCCTGCTTACTTGTTTGCTTAGATGATTGGACACTCACGGGGATAGCTCCACAAGCAAAGAGAAATCCACAAAATAATACCATATAAAATCTCTTGCTTATTTGACGCATTTAATTCTCCGGTTAGGCTTTAGAAGTAACATAATCAATTAACTGCTGCTTCTCCAGTGTAGTAAGTTGGCGATTCACTATGACAAGTTGACCTACATAGAGCATCTGTGCATTCGTTGTTTGGGGGATAGATATTGCACCAACAGTTGGATTACCGCCTGGCTGCGCACCTACAGAAGTTACCCCATCAATAACAACTGTTGCTGGAATGTCTGGATATCTGGCATACGACAATGTGACAACGCTTCTTGGAAGAGTAATCACATTTGATGCGATGACTGATTTTGCTAGGATTGTAGAGCCAACAGATGTTGCGGAGAGTAGGCGGAAATCAACGTTGTTAGCCCAATAAGCATAAGCAGCAAAGGTACCACTTGCGCTTGGAATATATTCACCACAGCAGCCAGTAATTCCATCAGTGCCGCCCCCGGGTGCTGCCGCCACCATAGTCATAAGGTCATTAACGCCGTCTGATAGGACGTACTTCTTACCGTTGAGTGTACTGGTCAGTGGCCGGGATGAGACAGTAGCCTGAACCACATTATGCCCTGACCCAGACTTATCGTTCCACAAACCAACTGTCTGCCCATCGGCTGTTACTGGGATGGTTCCACCGTTGTCTTGAAACATAGTGGAATAGTCGCTGGCATCTAGCCAGATACCACTCTCACCATTCTTAAATAACTCTGCAGGGGTCCACCCCCCACCAGCACTAGCAGAACTAAACAGAAGATCACGTATCATTTAGAATCCTTTGATAGCATCATACCACGCCAGATTGTACCTCCATCTCGTGTATAGAATCCAAGAATGTCGGTACCAGCTACAGTGAGTGTTGGAGCTGTACCACCTGCCCACTTAACACCAGTCCACCAAGTAACGTTTGTTCCGCCATTGGTTAGCTCTAGAATAAAGCTAGTGACGTTACCAGCAGCAGCCACATTACTTACAGTCAGTGTGGTTACTCCAGTAATAGTCTTGCTGAAAACAGCGGCAGTGGCGCAGTCAATGTTATTTGCTGGTACTGCTAAGTAACCCTCAACAATAGCATCATTGAAGGTCTGCTTAGCAGCGAAGGTGTTTGCATTGGCCTTAGACGCGTAGCCGGTATCAACGAACTCTGTGGTAGCAAGGCGCGTTGTTGAGTTCCCAGCAGCTTGTGTTGGTGCTGTTGGAGCCCCTGTCAGAGCAGGGGAATTTAACGGGGCGTATGATGCAAGTGTGGAGTTCTCTACCTTATCATTGTTCAGATTGGTCAGGTTAGTGTCCATCTGAGTATTGGTAAGAGGTGCCCCGTTACTTGCTCTAGTAACAATAGTTGTCATGGTTTATTGCGCCGCAACAGTCCAAACGATTGAGACAGTATCCCCAGCAGCCTTGTTAATCACAGGGTAGGTTACACGAGATAGCATTGTACTACCTGTGGCTAATTGGAAGATACCAGCCTCTTGTAGAGAGCCTGTACCAACACCAGCACCAAGGGTAGCAGAGTAGATGATAGTAGCACCAGAAGGCGCACCACCAGCCACAGAGACAGCAACCCGGGCAATCTCATCAACAAGAGCTGTTTGGTTAGTAGCAGGTGGTGTAGCAGAAGTACCAACAGCAATATAGTTCATCACTGCTGCAGGAGTACTAGACAGGCGGCCTGCGATCCAAGCCAGTCCTGCGGTAACTACGAGGTTATCATAAACGGCATCTCGTAGCACATTACCATCAGCATCCAAATGCTTGACATGAACTGTGCCCTTATATTTAGTGTTATCTTTCATTTGTTTTCCTTAGTAGAAGTTTACGAGAAGACCAACATAATCTTCTGCAAAGTAGGTTTGAGGATCAGGGGGGAATGGTGTAGTATAGTCATAGTTATAGAAATAACCAGTAGTATTATAAGACACAGTATCAGATAAACCTGAGTTGTATGTAATGGTTATTGCAAGAGTATCAGAGAAATTAACATAGTCATAGAAAAAGGTATCTTTGTAGATTACAAAACCATCAACATAAGATACAGTATCCATAGGAGCAAGAAACTGCGTCAGTGTGATGTCGACTGTATCTTGGAAGATAACTACATCAAAATCCCCATACTGCACACTATTGTTTGTGTTCTCTGTTGGCCTTGAGAATGGCACCATGATTTTGTCGATCTTAGCCTTAACAAAGTCTTGAGGCTGGCGCGGTTCCCAATCATCAGGACATACAATGAATCCATCCCAACGATGCTTGGCCTCTCCAGCCTTTATCTTTCTTTTACATACATCGCAATAGACATTCCATTGCCCTGAGTCGTAGGTCCAGCCTCCCATGATTTACACCTGAACCCAGCCGAATACGCCCGGTTCCCAGATGTTGTTACCAGCCCCGTCTGCCTGACTAACCTTCCATGTAAAACCATTATGGAGAGATTGGTCTGGTAGTCCGGTGAATGAATTAACTAGCTTGTAAGCATCGTACTGATCAAGTGGCTGTTGCCATGGTAGTGTCTCACCCGGAACCTTAGCCACACGGATGAGTGCAGGAATAAGTAATGGGTCAGGATAGAGGGCTGTGTCGTAGGCTTGAATAACCCACCAAAGAACACCAGCAGTATCACGATACAGACCCGGTGTTACCTGCCCTGTTAGAGGCTTGGCATCTGCTGACCACTCAGCACCGACTGTATTTGCCACTTCTGTAGTGGTTGCTGGTGGGGTAGCTAGACCCTGTTGAATTACTACATTTGGAATAGCTGTTACAGCAGCCTCAAATGCTGGATTATGCCAGCAATGAAGCAAGGCAAAGTCTGGACTGGGGCTGCTATAAGCAGGGACAGAGAAGTTACTAGGTCCATACCCAGCGGCCTGTAGTGTTGCATTCGCCGAGTCCATATCGGCTACTGGAATTGATGCTGAAAAATTACTCATGCTGTTGCTCCTTTTGCGGTCAGCCATGCGGTCAGGTCGGTTGTCTCTTGCGGAGTCAATGCGCGGTCAACGATGACTAACCCTGCGTTATCGGTTGATTCCGCCCAAGTTGTTCCAATCGTCTGCCCTGTGAGGATCGTCGGACTTCCGCCAACAACTGCCTTTGCAACCGTGCAGGACGAACCAAGCGATGATGGGAACGTGTTATTCAGAACATCATCAACCGCATCATAATTCGTCCATTCTGCCAGCCCTGTTGCTGCAAACAGCGGGCGCTTGGCAGCGGTGGCTTGCGAGGCGTGATTGCCGGCGATTTCTTTGACGGAGATGCTTGTAATTGTGCAATTAGTTGGAGTTTGCGCTGCGCCGATGTTCCACAGCCCATTTGTGGTTGCATTTACGCGATAGGTATAAGTTCCGGGAGCGGTTATGTTCGACATGTACGTACCGCCGACATACACACTGAGCTGCCCGCTCGTAAGAGTGGCTACTACCACAGTGCTTATGTAGGTTTTTCCGACAGTCAATGGGGGCGTGGCTATTGCTAACGCGCCACCATTGCTAACTGCTGAAAATGTCGCCGTCCCTCCGCTCACCGTTATACCGCTTGAAGCCGTCCACCCCGCCGATGAAGATAGAGATGGAGCAGCCTCAGCCCCAAGTACCAGCCCCTTGCTCTTGTCCAGAATCAACCCAACCGGCTGACCATCCGCAGTGACCGGCGTGGTGCCTGCGCTGTCTTGGAACATGGTGCTGAGGTCGCTCGGATCGTACCATGCGCCCTGCTCGCCAGCGGCGAATAGGTCGATTGGATTAAATGCAGGAGGTTGTGCACCACCGGCATAAACTGTTACTGGATAAACACCCTCTTGCTTTTGTGTTTCTGGTTCAATATAAACGCCGTAATAAGTGGGGTATTCGACAGGGGCGGAATCTAGTACATATTGAGTTCCACCAATAACCAGAATATCACCAATGGCTAGTTTAGTTCCTGTATAAGCAACACCGTCTATATCAGTCTTTGCGAATAGCATTTGACTGAGTACATTATCACCGTGAACAATTTCCCCCATGTTCGGAGGGGCAGCAGTTGCTGGTGTAATGTAACTATAACTACCCGTCCAGATGGTTGGGCCTGTTGCCTGTCCTATAATTTGTTTGGGCCTATTAATGCCCATAGATAGACCCATGAACATATTAGTACAGTGCTACAATATTAGTTGCTGTAGTACCCGCATTCACTTGTGATACTTGAATTGGCATGATGACTCCTTCTGGAACACCCACAAAGGTAACAGATTGACCATCGGCCATTACAACAACAAAGTCACCGCCGCTACCTGAATACAGGGCTCGGGTGACTGGAATTTCGGTAGTGCCTAGAACAACAGGTACGGCACCATGTGCGGTTACTGTTGCATTAGCTGATAGATGTGCGCCACGAGAAGGCATAGTTTTTTCCTTAAAAAAATAGGGGTAGAAGCTTTTACACAACTACCCCTATCGGGTTACTTAGAGTTGTAGACCCTGTGGAGGAATCCAATACTCTACTTTAACAATTACTGGAGAGGTTAGTGTCGCACTAGCCTTGAGATAAACGAGTTTATCCGCAGTAAGCTGAACACCAACCTGAGTACCAGTAGCCGCACCAGAAGGAGAATAACCAGTTGAGTTTGGAGCAAACGCACTAATCAGATCAGCACCACCATTGGTATAACCAACAGAGATTGTCTGAGTAGCATTTGCACCATTACAAATAGTATACACACCAACAGGAACAGCGTACTTAGGTAGGCCGAAAGCCGCGAAGCCCGTGGCTCCGTCTGTGGCTGTGATAATGCCTACCTTGCTTAGCGTTTCCCGTGCTGGGGGTGACTGGACTGTAACACCTTGAGGACCAACACCAAATGCACCCATGATCAGGCTCCTTGTGAGCCGTAGACTCCGCGTGGGTCAGACCAACCAAATGAGTAGCGAGCAGTTGCCTTGAACTTGGCGTTCTCAGTGTCGAAATCGTTATCCATCTCGAACTGATCACCACGACGATCAAAGTACTTAACGCCATCCTTAACTGAGGTCAGAATGAACCAAGCATCAGCATCGGTGAGGTAATGGTTGATGACAACGTTAGAGAAGATACCGAGGTCCTTCAGAACGTTTGGATCGTTTAGATCAGTACCAACACGGCCATCAGCACCAAGGATGCGCTTAGCCTCGAACTGCTGCTGATAAGGAATGACGAGCTTCTCAGGCTTTGCAGCGATGAGGAGACCACGATCATCACGGAAACCGGCGATGTCGATAACAGCTTGCTCAAGTGCGGCTTCTGACAAGTCAGAGGCTACAGCAATCTGGTTAGAGAAGGTACCACCAGCCACGTTGGGGTGGTTAGCGTTAACCATAGATACGCCGTCACCACCAACATAGTTGGAGTCAAAAGCGCGGTTGTAAATGTTAGCACCATTGGTCTCTTTGGTCTGACGCATAGAACGCGCAAGCGCCTTAGCCTTTTGACCGCCGATCTTGCCGTACTGGTCATCTTCGTACATCTCACGAGTAACGATGAAGCCGAGTGCGTACACGACATGGTTGTAACGAGAAGTGAAACCTTGACGTTCAGTGTCATAGGTGATTGGGTCACCTTCAGTCTTGACGTTAGCCAGACCAAAAGAGCTTAGGCCGAGGTCCTCTTCATAGGCGCGATCTGAGGTGTTCTTCTCAAATAGCTTGTCCCATTCTACAGGATAGTCGTTATATTCCTTACCCCAAATTGCATTTAGCCCGGGCCAGAGTAGTTTGGCAAACGAGCTGGAAGTGATAATACCTGACATTATTTAATCTCCTTAAACTGCAGCAGTAGGCGTATTGTAGCTAGCGTTGTTAGCAACAACAAGAACGCGAACATTAGAATCACCGGGAGCTGGTTGAGCATAAGCACCACCAACTAGTGATTGATAGGTTAGGTCTAGGCCAATAACCTTCCAAGTAGCACCAGTAGAGGCAGTACCTAGAATTTCATTGGAGACACCAACAGAGTTACCACCAGCAGCGCCGGAGATGTCTAGGTTGAGACCAATATCGGTAGCAGCAAAGGATGCCTTCTCGACAGAGTAGATAACATCGGTAGCATTAGCAACGAGAACATAAGCACCAACACCAGCCACCTGTGGGGTGTCTAGAGAGATAGTACCAGTAGTCATCGTACCAAAGACTGGATCGAGTTTCACGTTAACGAGGCCGACGACGACCCCGAGGATTAGTTCAGAAGCACCAGAAGTTGCAGCTACAACAGTTGGGATACCTTTGGTGGTAGCCGTACCGTCAAGCTTAACAACGTCACCGGGAACTAGGGTGCCAGATGCAACACTATAAATGTTTGCAGCACCATTATAAGGGGAGCCGTTCAGATGCTTTACAGCTTTGAAACCGCCCTTCTTAGATTGAAAAGTTGCCATTAAATTTCCTTTTAGTTAATAGCTCCCCCGGACTTACTTAGTAACTGGTCTTAATAGAGCCAGTGAAGCCTTGAGAAGCAGTTTGTTTCATTGCGTTTTCCTGCTCCTTAATTCGTTCCATCTTGGCAGCTTGGTCTTCATTGTACCATTCTTTGCGAATGCGCATGAGGAATGCCTTACTACCATCGTTGCTTGTGACAACCTTGGCCGAACCTTGGGAAGAAGGATCAAATACACGAGAATCTCCAACACGTAGGTCTGCGTCCTCAACGAACTCATAACCAGCAGCTTGGAAGTTTGCGATGCGACTTCCCGTATCGTTCACGAAGCGATACTGAAAGTTTGGGTCCAACTCCCCGGACACTGCTTGTGGTCCTTGTTGGAATAACGGCTTGCGGCCGGTGCGCTCTTCACGCTGTTTGCGATGTTTAGCGGGAATCTCCCGAATGATTGTTTTTTCATCAGTCATGTTCACTTGCTCCTAAGCTTTTTAATTTCTTCTGTGTATGCTTCTTTTGTCATAACGCCAGCACGAACGAAGGTGTTCATCACCTTACGCTCCTCTTCTGTTAATTCAATTGAACCCTTGCGTGGTGATCCAGTTGTATTTGAGCCTTCCACTGCGGAAGGTTTGGCTCTATTAGGATTAAGGAACCGTTCGCGGAAACGGCCTTTCACCTGATGTGTTACATAAGTTAGAACTTCTTCTGGCGACAGGCTGGGGTGCTGTTGGGCATACCCTAGACCCACCGCATCTGCATATTCGTGCATCTCCTTATCCTTAACGTACCATTCATTATTCTTTGTCCATTCGACAAAGCGTGGATCTGGTCCAGTAGGGATAGCTTGTGCTACTGCCTCTCGCGCCTTTTGTTCGGCACGGATGTCTGTGAGAAGTTCTGTGGTTTCTAGATAGCCATCAGAATTGCCTTCTTCTAGATGTTTCTTTTGTAACGCTTTCAAATCGCTTACTGCTCGATTGTACTCGGACTCCTTGACCTTGGCATGATGTTCTTGCATCATCTTTAGGGTCTTCTTGGCTTCCTTTAGTTCCTTGCCCATGGTGTCGATCTTACTAAACAGTTCACCACGGTCCACGAATTCTCGTGCGGGACGCCATTTGTCAGGATCGCCTGTCCATTCTTCCTTAGGAACCCAACCCTGTTCTCGGGCTTTGTCCTCATATACGGGGGCTTGTTGTGGGGCAGGGGTAGTTTCGACTACTGGTTCTGCGGTTTGTTCTACTTGAACTGGTTCGAGTTCTTCGCTCATTCTGTCTCCTTAATCAGTGCCAACACATCAATGTCGTTCACTAATAGATATGTGTCTTCACCGTCTTTGATTTCCTTACCTGCGTAGCGGGCATACGTAATCACGTCACCCTTACTCAGAATATCAGGACTTCTACCATAGTCGATGAAAGCTCTTGGTCCAACACTAACTACTGTACCTCGCTCAACGGCCTTCCGTTCTTTCTCCGTTAGCATCTCTGGAAGAATAATCCCGCCTTGGGTCTTAGTCTCCACTTGTTCTGGCTTAACGAGAATTGTGTGTAGCAGGGGGATAATCAAAATGGTTGCTCCTCTTCTGCTAGGTCGTCGATTCGGAAGTCTTCTAACTCCCGGTATGCTTGGATGAATCCGCGCATGTAGTTGTCTTCAATTGCGTTGAGTCCTGCGGTAGTGGATAGAACATTCATTGCATCGTCGATACGCTCTTTAGCGGCATACATGAATGCTTTGGTTACATCGTTCTTCTTCCAGTCGTAGAAATCTTGCGCTTTAATCACACTCATTTCTTAGTGTCCCCCTTGGGTTTAGGTTGTTGTGCCATCTGCTTTAGCTTTTGCTGATGTGTCAGATGATCTTGTACCATCTTGAGTTGGTGCCCTTGAGCTTGTTGGCCCATGGCTTGTTGGTTCATGGCAGCTTTGCTAGCCATCTCCGTTTGTGCTGCTTTAGCTTTCAATACAGCTTCCATCTGCTTGGCCTTCAATTGCTCTCTGGTCATTGCAGCTTTCATTGCCATCTCTTGCTCTTTGGCAGCGCCTTCCATCTGTAGCTTAGCCTGCGCCATCTGCATGTCCATCTGTGCCTTCTGTTGATCTAGCTGGCCCTTGGCCTTGATAGCTTCGAGCTTTGGATCAGGAGGTGGTGGACTTGGCTGACGTAGTGCATGTTCTGCATCAGGAATTTCGTGTGCTTCTAGGTACTGCTTGGTGAACCACATTGGATCAATTGTGCCCATCTGCATAATCTGCATGATGGACTGCAACTTCGCTTGCTTCTCTTGTGAAGAAACGCTCGCTGGATCTGCCGCAGGGATAATGTCGTCCTCTGGGCCCATATAGTCTGACTGTTGGATTTTTTCGTCAATGACTGCAATGTATTCCTCTGGGTTAGTGTACTCTCTATTAAGCTTGTAAATCTTTCGGAACTCGGACGTGAGTGAGCGATATACACGCTTATAGACAGCAGTGAACACTTTCATACCCTGTTCGATGGATGCCATCGTAGTAGTAGCGGGAGTGTTCTGACCCGGCATTTTACCTACGAAGATCTCTGCAACTGAAGCCAGTTCTTTGCCTGACTTAAGTAGGAGGTCCAGTAGATTGAATAGAACTTGTGAGGGCTCGCGGGTAGGCAGGGGAAAGATCTGTTTCTTGAGGTCGTCACCGACAGCATTAACAGCTTTCCATTCGCCCGGGCTGAACCGCGACTCACCCATCTTGATACGTAGGCCCTTACCGATGAAGCCTGCTTGCAGGTTACTCAGTGAGCCAGCGTCAACAAGCTGGTTGATGATGGTGTTAGCAGAATTGTTTAATGGGCCTAGTAATCGACCAAAACCAATATCGTAAAAACCTCCATCAGGATTAGGAATAAAGCCATACTTTGTGTAATACTGTATTGCGTCAATTGAGACAACTTTGTTCTTATCATTAACGTAGACTCCATCCTCATTGAATCGTGCAACGATGCGGAGGATCTTTTTAGTGTCCTCTGTCTGCGTTACAATATAAGGTTCGGGATACCCGTCTCCATCAAGATCGAGATAAGTATGTTGCTCCAGCATTGTGTAAGGCGTTGTATCATCATCGGCTACTGCTCGTTGAAACGTATTGTTAACACTCGTGAGTTGGTCCGTAGCATAACTTGTAGGATCACCCAGCTCAACATCACAGTAAATACCTTGATTAATGCGTTCTGTAACCTTACGCTTAGATAGGTAAAAGACCTCAGTAATACGTTCAGCATCATTGATGTTCCTCGTGTAGTAGTCTACAACAAGGGTCTTTGGTAGCACCAGCTTGGAGACGTTACGCTGCTTGGAAGGATCGAAGTATGTCTTCTTGAAGCATGTACCAGCGATAGGCAGGGTGATAAGGAGCTTGTCCATATCCTCTTCCCAATCGTCCATCTGGTCCATGACCTGATACGACATGTGCTTTCCAACCCGCTTAGCACGGTTAGCCTTCTCGCCCGTAGGGTCTGCGCCGATCACCTTACACTTAACCACCTGCCCATTGCTGGGTACAAGGGTAGGATAGGCGCGAGCTGCAAACTGCATAGCGGCCGTTGCGAGTAGGGGGTATTTGATGTTTGCTGCACCAGTCCAAGGGAAGGACTTTTCACCCGCAATCTGCAGGGCTAGTTCCGTCCAAGTCTTGAGATCCTTCTCCCAGTGTTTACGGGAGGTAGAGTCTGCTTGGTATCCTTGATCAACTAGGTTAGCAATGTGGATCAACTGATCCTCATCCATGTCCTCTGCAATATTTTGTGAGGATAGTAGCTTATCCAACTTAAACTTAAATTCAATCATGCTTAGTATCCTGTTATTGCGTCACGGCCAACATCGCCATGACCTGATTGTTTATATTCCTCCTCGTAGTATTCCTCCTCAATCTCTGTTTCTGTCAAACCTTCTGACATCAGATCAATCAGGATACCTTGATAAGACAGAGCGTCTACAACGTCATCGTGTTTAGCACGAGGGAAGCTCATACACTCGTCCTCAAACTGTGGCCACCAGTCAGCTTCTTTATCGAACTTGACCATCCCAGAGCGCATACGCGCTTGTATCGACCTCGCTCGTTGGAGCTTGTCTTGTCTATGTGGCTTCAATTGTAAGAGGTTCATGTATACGCCAGTTTCCTGCATTGTCCTGTTTAGATACGGGCCAAGTGCCTTGGAAATCTGTGTATCCTCAATACCAACCGCCAATGGGTTGTAGATTTTCTGCAAAGAGATAAGAGTTGCTACGATTTCATCACCAGATAGGCGCTCGCGGATGCAGTTTTTGATGTGCAGTTGTCCGTTTGAGTCCATCCCACCCACCAGAATAGCCGTATAGTCAGCTCTATCCTTCAGTGAGATCGCCAAGTCAGCAGTGATATAGAAAGTTAGATCCTTTCTACGATCTTCAGTAGTCATAGACAGGAAATCCCCGCGTTTGAAGTAGCGAATGCTATCATCGACGGGGTTATTGAGCATTTCGCAGGCATAAACCTCAGGGATACCCTGTTCTTCAAAGTCATGCTTGAGTTCTTTGAAGTATGCGACAGTGTTTCGTTGGGGCCACAGGAGTTTACTGTAGTCCAAGGTGTGTGCCATGTACTTTACAGACTTCCACATACCCTTCTTTTTCTTAGACCAGACCTTGAGATCCTCAATGATCGTGTCTTTGGCGGTTTCCGTTGGCATCAGAGAGCAGAACGGATCGTCCAAATTCATTACGGTACCTACCCACCGAATAATGCCACGCGTGCTGCGGCAGGGGATAAGCGAACCGTAGACCCATCGTCGTAACTTATCTCGACGGTCTTTATTTGCAACAAGTTCTTCGTTGAGGAGGTCGTCGATAACAATAAGATCTGGTCTCTGACCATTCCAGAGCATACCGCGTAGTTTCTGCTCTGCTCCTTTTGCCACGATTCTAAAAGAGTCTCCATCTGTGAATTTAACGATAATGTCGGTTTCGGTGTCTTTGACAAATTCAACCCCTTTTTCTCCCATAGCCATACCAAACAACTGGTGTATCTGACTTGAATCGTACAGGATTTGTTTTATTGTTCCGAGGAAGAGGGCAGCTTGTGCTTCAGTATCCGCAACAATAAGTACATAACGTCTCTCTCTAAACAGGACAGTTGCAAGGGTGTAAGAGATGGTGATTGTAGTAGATTTGCTATGTCCTCGTGGAGCTGCAACAGCGACAAACTTGTCAGACGAGCAGCAAAGTTCCCACCACTCGCGGTGAAAGTCAGCGAAGGGAACCGCGTCGTCATAGTATGGAGTTAGGCATGAACTTGCAAAGCCTTCTAATATCTGTGCATTGAGTTTTGGAAACTTAACCTTTTTTGGATTCTCGCTTGCTTCGCTCACTTACCATCGCTCCTTTAGCGTTACGCCGGAAGGACCTATTCTCCCCGGGGTTTTGTACAAACAAATTAGCTAGGCCATTCTTACCACCCTTGCTAACTGCTGTTTTGTGGCCTACGTCGCCCTTAAGTTTCTTGGGGGTAGTCCCCTTAGCCTTAGCCACCGTTGAGCGAGCTGCGTTGCGTTGTGCGCGGTCCTTGACCCGGTTCTTCTTCTTGGTGTGTTCCCAATTGAGTTCCTTCTTGTAGTCCCGTTTTCCGTTGGTCATGAAAGGCATCGTTTTCGTACTCCTGTCTTAATCTTGTTAGTAGGAGGTCGTCATAGTCATACCCAGTGAATGGATCGTTCCACTCGATTGAGTTCTCGAAATCACTCATATATTCATAACTCTTTGACATACCATTTCCCATCCTCGTCTTGTTCAACAGTCTCGCCTTCAATGACCTTATCGACAAGTTCATTGACACCCTCTGACTTAATCTTACCAGTCACAAATTGTTGGAACTGTTCGGCTAGGTTCTGGAGTTGCTGTGCTGTGCTGTGTTGTTCTGTAATCTTTGTCGGTAGCTTTCTAAGCAGATTGCGCTTATCAATGAGGGAATTAAAAGCAGCGTTAAGATCCCTGAGTTTAGCAGGTGCTTGAGTGAACTTACCAGTCCGCTGATTGTATACCGTATCGCCATTCTTCAATCTATCCTGTAGCTGTGCCACTGCTTCGTCAATGGACTCAGTGAGCTTAACGTCGAGTTGTTCGAGGTGTTCAGTGCGTTTAACGTTCAGCGCATCCTTGAACCAATCCTTCTTCCGCCACGTATGGAACGTCTCCACGGGTAGGTTCAGCTCACGACAAACTGTAGAGACACTACCAGTCTTCACATACAGCTCAACCGCTTTCTGCTTAACCGATTCTGCCCAGTAATTCTTACCACCCTTAGCCAGCTTAGTCGCTGCTCTGACGTACCTAATTGCTCCTGCCATAAAGTCTCCTTAGAAAAAATCTCACACTCTATACTAATAAATTAACACAAAACTCATCGTTTGTCAAGTGTTTTGACAGGATAATTGTTTTTTAGACAGGAGGGGTATTTATTTAGTAACAGGAGGGAACTTATTTAGACTTTTGTTGTCTTACTATATATATAGTATTAATGTATTTATGGGATATGTATTAGGTTTTATTTACATATTAATAGTATTGTTTTTAGGATGGGTTTATTTAGTATTTACTATTATCTACTATATTGATGTTATTGGTGTATATAGGTGTATATAGGTATATAGGTATTAATGCTCCGCACGCGCGGTAGCGCGAACTATGAAATGTCAAGCCACATTCCCCCTGTTAAAACATTCCCCCCTAACCCGGGCTGTTTAGAAAAATATCAGAATTTTAGCATGGTGTAACTCACTAAATACTGTGGATAGGGGTTTTCCCCCCCTCCCGTCTTCATTATATATCCCCCCTAATAACTTCATCTATGACCATAGTAATAGGGTAAA
>Ga0209202_1000262_pt1 | contig 49227 bp, 37 predicted proteins | sample AD_UKC032_MetaG_FD_184416 | JGI IMG/M metagenome (GOLD analysis project Ga0209202, IMG submission 184416) | Active sludge microbial communities of municipal wastewater-treating anaerobic digesters from USA - AD_UKC032_MetaG (SPAdes) (version 2) | ecosystem: Engineered > Bioreactor > Anaerobic >... | reverse complement strand
GGTTTCTCTGCAGGACAGATTGCATACTTTCTTAGAAATATAGCGAATATTGATGCTCAAGAAGTGAAAAGCTATGAATTTGAGCAGTATATTTCAATTGTAAAAAAGAAAGACATCCTTATCGCTCTTTCTCAAAGTGGAGAAACAGCAGACACTATTGAGGCTATTGAGGCTTTTAGGAAGAAGGGTTGTAAAATCGCAAGTTTGGTAAATATGTATGGGACAACAATTAGCAGACTTTCTGATTTTGAATTCTACACAAATTCCGGTCCAGAGATATGTGTTGCCTCGACTAAGGTTTTTACCGCTCAATGTGCTTGGGGATATCTTCTAGCCATGACCTTAGATAACAGGTTTGAGGAAGGTAAAAAGAATTTATCAATTCTAACAAAATCAATATCTCAGATTTTCTTAAAATCTAGACTTGAGAATATAAAGAGGGTTGCTAATAAATTAAAAAACAAAGAGCATGCCTTTATATTAGGTAAAGGTGAGAACTCATATATTGCCCTTGAGGGAGCATTAAAGATTAAAGAGATATCATACAAACATGTAGAGGGGTTTGCAGCTGGAGAACTTAAACATGGAGTAATTGCATTAATTGAAAAAGGTACTCCCGTACTTAGCATCATCCCATCAGAGGATAGCTGTGATTTTAATGATATGATAAGTGCTGTTGAGCAGGTAAAAGCTAGAGGAGCTTTAACGATAGGGATTGGAAACGATAAATCAAGTAAGAGAGAGATCTTTGATTTTTACATAAATGTATCTCAAGTGGAGAATGTAAGTAGTATTGCGAATGTAATTCCTTTTCAACTCATCTCATATTATCTCTCAGTAGCACTGGGAAATAACATTGATAAACCAAGGAATTTAGCAAAATCAGTTACAGTGAAATAGAGTAGGAGAGTGAATTTCGTTCTGGATTAACAGTTTTACGAGATTCACTCTCTTGTGGTTGCGGTTAAATTAAGGCGGATGCCTCATAGATATTTTCAGAATACATTGAAATAATAATTGGAACGACTAGGTCGCTTCGATTACAAATTTAATCATTCATTTCCTCCAAATTATCAAATCTCAAAAATTGGTATTAATACAACACCCTCTTTGAGTGGATCTAACTCGACCGAAACACAAAAGTCAGGTCGATTAACACAAGACTTTACCGCAGTCTCAACAATAAAAAAAACGCCCTTTCTACTACAAGGAATCCCCGATATCCTCTGAATCGTACTTCTAAGGATAACCCTTAAAATGTGACCAGATTGAGGGATAACGACCCTGTTTGCAAAATCATTTAGAATGATACTGTTAGGAGTAAGGTTAATAAAAACCTGTCCAGCACCATCCATATAGCCACGGTATTCTTTCGTACCAAGATAAAACGGTTTTTCACACATTTCGCTCCTTTTCTTTTTAAAGAACCACAACCCATAGTATTATACCATTTAAATTTCACAAAAGAAACTATCCCTGTTACAATATCTAAATGGCAGATACTGAAAAAGACTTAAATGATTCTTACAGTGAGAAGATTCTTTTTGATGGAATACCTCTTCCGTACGCCACAGAGGTGGATACCCACGTGGTATCGCTAACAGAGAAAGACCTTCCTCCTTTTGATAGAAGAGAGCTGGATATATCTGGCTATGTAGAAAATGATGAAGTTGTTGTATTAACAAACAGGTATGTTTTTCAACATCCTGAGTTTCGATTTACTGGAAAACCTGTATATTTGAGAAATCTCTCAAACAACAAACTGGAATACAAAATTCCTAGGTTAGATACAAGCTATATTAAAACACAGGAGGAATGGGAAGCATTAAGAGTGTATGAAACTAAAAATGGTAAGATAGTACAGAGGTTTTACAAAGATAAAGAAAATAATCCAATTCTAGATGAAAACATGAACCCAATCCCTGTTATCAAGTCAAAGTATGTTAGAGTGAAAATGAAAATTTCTGATTGTACTCGAAACCTTGATTTAATGAGAAAGTATTTCGATAAATATGTTCTAGACCCCAATCTCATATCCAATGATGGGCATTCAATATCCAAACATCTTTTTGATGCTCCGATAGCTCTTAAAATGTTAATTGATCCTGAATACAAAAGCTCTTCGTACTTCTCAGTGAATCAGAGGCAGTTTGTAACTGATGAACAGGGAAGAAAAGTGAATAGATGCTGCCATGTATTAAGTACGAAGGAAGCAGAAACTCTTTTGGGTTTTGCTCTTCCAGAGAAAGTAGTACATACTCAGATAGCAACAGAGATTGCAAATGAGATGAGAAAAAAATTGGATAGAGGGAATGGTAAGGAATTTAAAAGAGTGGGAGGTAATTTTTTTAATTGGTTAAAAGAATTTTCAAATGGAAATGAAGTATTGGGCTTTGTACTTCTAAATGAGGTTAAGTACCTACTTATTAACGATTACAACTGTGAGTATGGAGTTGAGAGTAAATACAGTAGTGATGATATTTCTACTCTTCTGAGTAAGGAAAAATATTTAGAAATAGTAGGAAGTAATAATAGATATTTTAATGAGTTTGAGAAGATAGAGAGTATTTTTTGTAGAGAGAAAGTAAATGATGGTAGCTACTTAGAGAAGCTTTTTCCATTTGAAAGAAAAGTGAGTGATTTACTTACATACTTAGAACATAAGGGGGTAGATGAAGATATAATGTCGCTTCTAAAACTCTCAGCACATTTTAATGAGTGTGTAAGGCCTGTGGTTGTCCTTAAGAGTCAGAGTAACGGAAGAGATGTATTACCTACTAATAGTATTGTTACTTCATATTTAGAAAGATATCCTAGAAATTTCTTTGTTAATGGTATTAGAAAATGTTTACTCAAAAGTGGAGAAGGTAGTTTAGAGAATGGAGAGAATGGTAGGAGATGTAGGGAGATGATGGAGGATTTGTATGTTAATGGAGGAAGTAAATATGAGGGAGTACATAAGGTACATTTAATAGAGGAGAGGTGGATTGATTCCATTTCGAAGAGTTTGGGAAAGATGTTAGAAATAGACGGAAAGAGGGTAGAAGAGTATGCTAAGGATGTGTTTTTTATTAATGAGAGAAGAAGGAGAAAGAATTAGTAATATGTAGTATAATTGTATGTTGTTATGGTGGATGTAGCTCAATTGGTTAGAGCACTGGTTTGTGGCACCAGGGGTTGTGGGTTCAAGTCCCATCTTCCACCCCATATCAAAAAGTAAGCACAATTTTAACCTATTTAGTTACACTTATTTTTTACTGTTTTAGAAATATTTCCAAAAAGTATTATGGATTAGATAACCCAAAGATTACTTCCAAACATATTCAGTAAATTCCACTTCTTTGTAGTGTCTACAGCCCTTTCTAAGCAAATAAATCTTTCTTCTGTGTAACTTTGTAGCTTTTGTAGTGTTTCGTCCTTTAAATCTCCATCTAGGGTCACGTAGGCGTGTTTCTCTCCATCTGTTACCTTGTATATATTGTTCTTAGTAAATTCAGATAGTTTTTCTGCTTTGAAGTTGAGAGTAAATCCATCTTTAAGTAATACTTCGTACATTAGATCGAATTCATCGAATTTGAATTCTAATTGTGTACTTGCTTCTTCTATGTATTTTGCTAATGCCTTTTTATTCTCTTCTTCAGTCTTTTCTGGATCTGGTGTAAAGAGGTTTTCTGGGAAATAGCTAGGAGATAATGTGAATACTTTAAATCCTAAGTCTCCTTCAGCTTTTTCTTCTTTGTGTTTATTTGATACTTGTTTTACTCTTTCTATACAAATATCTGATATCTTTTTATATCCTGCTTTATATGCTTCGCTACTTTCATCTGTTTTTTCAGGGATTTGCACCAGTATGAACTTTCTATTTCCACCATCTTCTTTATTAAGATGTAATAAAGCATCCCCTAATACCCCAGAGCCTGCAAAGAAATCTAGGGTCAAGCTATCTTTGTTTGTAGCACTTCTTAATAATTCTTTTATTAGTTTTCTTGGTTTTGGTGTATCAAAAATTTCTCTGTACCCAAATATTTCCTCAATTTCATCTTTTGCAGATGAAAATGTGCCCATTCTATCAATTATACTATCAAGATAATATTCCTGTTCTTCATTCTTAAAGATTTTTAATCTGGGAATCCCGTCTCCTTCTCTTGGAAAATATATTTTATTTCCATTTAATAATTTGTTGAAAGTGCTTAAGTCAAAATAAAATTCTCTGGTAATTTCTCTGCCACTTGGCAGTTTTATGGAATAATAATTGGGGGATTTTGTGTTCGATTTTTCTTCGTTTTTTGAAATTATCCCGCTCTCCCAAGGCCCTCTTGGATCATTATCAGGATTCTTTTTTTCACCTTTCCACTTTGGCAATAACTTTATTTTGTTTAATGTTGTGTTTGATTTGTTTGTATACACAACTAAGATATATTCATGAGTTGTTTTTACCCGATCTATTCGCTTTGTATTCGTTTGTTTACCTGTTTTTCTCCAAATTAAATATTCTAGACAATCATCTCCAAAAATATCTCTAACTAGTATTGATAAACTTGCAACTTCGTGTTCATCTATACTAATAAAAATAACTCCATCCTCCGTTAATAAATTTCTTGCAAGTAGTAATCTCGGATAGAGCATATTTAGCCAGTTACTATGATATCTACCTTGTGATTCGGTATTTGTATCTAGTTTAACTCCATCTTGTGTAGTACCAGATTTTTCCCAATATGCTTTCTTATCTTCTAAGAAGTTATCCGTATAGATAAAGTCATTACCAGTATTGTATGGAGGATCAATATAAATACATTTTATTTTACCTTGATATGATTTTTGAAGAAGTTTTAATACTTCCAAGTTATCTCCTTCAATTATCAAGTTTTCTGTATTATCGAAATCAATACTTCTATCTTTATCTGGCTTTAACATTGCTCTAGAAGTTGTGAATGCGTTTCTCTTCGCTGACATCTTACCAGCCCAATTGAATTCATATTTGCCTTCAGATGTTGAAGCAAACTGTTTAAGGAAGGCTCTAAGCTCTTCTTCATTGAGATTGCCTTCGTCATTGAAGAGAGCAGGATAGATCTTCTTCAATACTTCTATCTTTTCTTTGTATAGATCTTCAGATTGTTTTGCTACTTTGTTCATTATTTTATAGGGTTTAAATTAGTTGAATTATCCGAAGAAGTTGATATAATATCAACTGAGGGCGTTAACCGATTGGATAATGGCCCTTTTTTGTTATTATCATATAAATCTACTCTAAATCTCGCGATATTTATTCCATTTGTGAAAGTTTCTATCCCCAGTTTCTTTTTTATATAGTTTAGAACTTTTTTCTTATTTCTATCCCCTTTTACTAGCTTATTCTTAAGTTTAAAATCGTAAATTACTGCTCCAAGGTATATATCATTTATTTGTAAAAGATTTGTACCTTTTGAATCAATTCTGTGAATACCCGCAATTGCCAATCGTTGGAATTGTTCGTTTATGCCATGCTTTACATCTACCTCAAAATGAATCTCTTCTGGAGTGGTAATATAATCAGCTAGTACAGTTAATATTTCATTTGTTTGAAGCTTCCGTTTAAGAAGAACTTCTGTTAACTTCTGATATGCTATATATGGATTATTTTGAAATAAGGATTCAAAATTTGCTTCTTCTTTGTTAACTACCATTGCTGAAAACTTTATTCCTTGCGTAGCTTCTGTAATGTCTATTATCTCTTTAATAAAATCTACTTTTCTTTTTGAAATTGTATTCCATTTTAATTCGTCAAATATTTTTCTTCTTTGTCTTAAAAGACGAATTTGATAGTCTAAAAAATGAGGTTGCATACACTTAATCATTCCAAGGGCAAAATATCGATTGCTCTTATCATTTATCGATCCTGTCTCGTCCATAAATACAAAAGGAGTTCTGATTTTTCTGTAATCGCTTAGTAATAGATTTTTATTATTTTGTCCTACCATTGTACTTTACTTTTAAAGCTATTTAGATTCTTTACAGGTGCCATATATTTCTCAAAGCCAATTGCTTCAAAATGTTTAATAGCACACTGAATCTTCATCTTCTCTTCATCTTTTAGCTCGTTAATATCATCCGTACCTTTAGTCTCAACAACAAAGTAGTATTTTGTTTCTCCACCTTTTTCGAGATCTTTTTTCTCTAGAACTAATGCAAAGTCTGGATTATATGTACCAATTGGGGTTTCAATCTTGTACCACTTTGGTAGCTTCACAAATGCCTTTACTTTATTTTCTTGGTCTATATCTAGTACAAAGTCCTTTTCGATTGCTGAATCGTATTCTACGGCGTCATAGACCCCTTTACGTGCTGGTACAACATCGTTGTAGCTTTGTGGATCGAACTTCTCAAAATCTTCGATTGGGAATTCTTCATTGGTTGGTTGATAACTTATTACCCTAACCATTTCTGTGTTAAGAACTCGTTTTATTCTCTTTACTGCCTCTGTTAAATACACAACAGGGTTTTTAGTAAGCATATTTTGATTAGAGATTTTGTTTAATATCTCAATTACTGTTTTTATGCTTAGAGATGTTTGTTCTGATAGCTGGTCGATTAGGTCGATATTTGCAACAGAGCTTTTTGCTTTTGTAGAGGTTTCTCCTTTTGAAAGGATGTTTTCGTTTATATCTTGTGATTCGTTTAAACTTCTAATCTGTATTGCTTGTGTTTGGATAATTTGCTCTCTTACAACAATTGAATTAAGCTCATCTACGCATTTATCAACTAGTTCCTGTTCTCTGAACGACACCATATATTTGGTTTTCTTCTGGATCTTTTTCCAAAGATTCTGGAAGTCATCGCTGTTTAGAATATCTCTATTAATTCCAATCTTATTCGCACCTTTTTTAGCGTTACGTACTTTCGTTTGTCTTGTATCACCCGTTTCTTCAATAATTTCGTCTTGATATTGAGTAACAAATGCGTGATAGCTTTCATTTGGTATTACTGTGAGTAGGTTGATCTCTTGTCCTTCAGTTACTGTATCAGTATCTCTGTATCGCTCTCCTGTTTTATCTACACATATTCTTAAACCTCTACCGATTTCTTGTCTCTTTTTTGCTTCGCTGTGCGACTCGTTTAATGTACATATTTGAAATACATTAGGGTTATCCCAACCAACACCAAGTGCTGAGTGTGAGAAAATGAATTCTAGTGGCTCTTCAAAAGACAATAATCTCTCTTTGTCCTTCATAATGAGATTGTAGATCTCCTTGTTTTTCTGCATTGAGTTAACATTATCTGTAAACTCATCGGATTTGGTTTTCGCAAAGTATCCATTGTGTACCTGTTCTATGTTTTCAGGCTCTTTCCCGTATTTTTCTTTGAATTCTTGTTTATATAAGTCCACAAAGAGCTTCTTAATAATGCCATCTGGATTTACATAGTTTGCTACTCGGTCAATAAAGAATAGGGATAATACTTTGATTCCCATATCTTTATATTGTTCTTTCTTCTGGAAATGTCTTTTAATTGTCCAACGTATTTGCTCTTTAAAGATTGATTCCTTATCCCAACCGTGTTTCGATCCTCTTGTTAGTTCTGTACCGTTGCTGAACTTAACTTTTTCAGTATTATCCATTAGATCTTTATATATTCTTTCAATGATCCAACCCTTATATGCTGGGTTTTTAGTCTTTTCTTCTAGGTTATCTAATTCTTTAAAGTATCCGTCTTTTGTTTTGAAATCAGTTCCGACTTTGTAGTTTAGTTGTAGTTTTGCTTCTGGCTTTGCTGTTGTGAGCTTTATTTCTTTGAATTCTATTTCAACATTGCTTTGTGTGTTTTCCTCGTGAATGGAGTAGACTTCAATCTTTTTAACTAATCCTTGATTGTATGCTTCATATGGTGTGAGTCTGTATACCAGATTTATTGGCTTCTTATGTGTGGCTGAGTATCTGATCTTGAATAGTGGTTCTAGTTGATTGAACCTCTTTTCCATATTTTTACTATCCATTCCTTCTTGAGGTTCGTCCATTATGACAATAGGTCTTACGGCTCTAATTAGATCTATTAGTTTTGCTCCGTTATTCACATCTCTTTCTTGGTTGATAATGTTATCATCTGCATTAAATGCCTGTACGTTTATCACCATTACTTGAAGTGTATTACTGTATGCAAAGTGCCTTACTCGTGTTGTTTTCTTGCTATCGTATTCAAAGTATTGAATCTTCTCATTAAAAAGTTCATTGAAGTGGTCTTTAGTCATATCAAGTGTTTTAATAACACCTTCTTTTACAGCAATGCTAGGAACAACAATTAAGAATTTTGTTAGACCGTAACTTTTGTATAACTCTAAGATGGTTCTTAAATAGATATATGTTTTTCCTGTTCCAGTTTCCATTTCAACAGAGAAATCTAATGATTCTGGATTTTTAGCCTGTTTATTTTCGTCTATGAGGCTTTCTGCAACTATTTTGTCATAGTTTTCAAATATCTTTTCTTGCGTGATCTTGAGTATGTTTGGGGAAACTTCTTGTGAGATTCGATCTTCTGGTCTTATGTATGGAGCACCTTCAAATAACTTCACTACTGAGTTTATTGCATCTTTCTGGTACTGTAGGTTAGCTTCAAACTTAAGTTTCATTTTTATGCATTAGGTAAATATTTCTCTATTATATCTTTCAAAGATGAACTTTGGAAGTTCTCCTTCGTGAATTAATATTCTTGTAACATTTAGATATAATTAAGTGTAGTATGAGGAGCCATTGAAATCTTATGAATATCATCAACAAGGTTTTGTCTTAAGATATCTAATAGCTTTATCATAAGATTTGCGAAGTTTTCATCAACAATAATAATCCTTTATAACAATTCATATCGATCTTTCCTTTTTCCAATAATTTCTAATGCCTTTTTGTCATATTGTTCTTGAGTAATTCTTATTATACTGCAGATTATTGCGTCTGAATAGCCATCTCAGATAGCTTTTGCTCTATTCTGTTCCAGTCTAAAATTAAGTCTAAACTCTGATTCCACCAGTCACTAAATGGTAATTGTGAATCAGTCTTTTTTATTTCACTATATTGTCCAACTCGAAGTGTATCAGTCGATGGAATATTGTATGTGCCTGATTCAGTAATCAACCATCTGTCGTGCAAGGAATTCTTTAATTCTGAATCTAAAATGACACGCATTTCTGCGTTTATACCTCTGTAGTTGAGTTCTTCTTTTAACGATTTGAACTTTTCTCGTATCTTATGGTCTACTTTATTTATTGAAGTTATTATTTTTACAGAGGAGATTTTTGATTCTGAACTTTCTGATATGCTTTCAGATATTAAATCTAAGCCTACGACTGAAAAGTATTTGTCTACCCATTTAATTTCTCCATATTGAGCTTTGATTATATCTTTGAGGTGTTTTGTGTTTGTATAAGGGCTTTGTGGAGTTATGAGTATTGTTTCTTTTTGGGCTCCTTCAAAAATGCTTTTTAATTCATTAATGATTGTCTTTTTTCTCTCTAGAATGAAGTCGTTAAAATCTTCAGGTCTGAAATTTTCTCTCGTTAATATTTCAATTGCCTTTCTAGATAGAAGATGTGTTTGCATTAGATCATAAAATTGCTCGTCATTTCCGATATTTATCTTAATTTCATTGAGGTAATCGCTTGGAAGTCTGTCGCTAATTTTCTTGTTTGTATCATTTGAAATAGGTGCTTTGTTTAATATTGTATTTATGTCTTTTATTCCGTTTTTCTTCCCCCAAGATGCTGGAACAATGTGATGATCTTCCAGTATTGAATATTCTGGAAGGTTGTTTGTATAGAAATCTCTTGCTTCGTTTCTAGCAAATAAACTGAATATTGCGTTATATATAGCTGTATTTTGTCGATTCTCTCTAACTAGATCTAGATTTTCAATAGTATTTACGGCTCTTTGAACTACATTTGGGGTCATTGAATCGTCTTCTATCCATTTTTTGAGATCTAGGTAGTCTTTCGTCATTGTTGATTCAACACTGCTTGAGTAACTATTGGATAGTACAGAAGCCCAATACCATTGTGTAATCTTTTTATCAAAGGCTTGCTGTTTGGTTGAATCTAGTGACTCTTTTTCTTTCAGTAGAACAGCGAGAATAGGAGTCATTGTTGGGTAAGGAATAAACTTTGGTTGAAGTGATCCAAAATCCCTTGGATTCTCGATTTTGGCTAAAGCCTTTTGAGTATATTGCAGTGCTTCCTCCCAGTATTGTGTAAACTCTTCTGGGCTTGTCATAATAACTCGTTTCTCTTTTGAACCATCTTCTTTTCTAATTGTCCTTTGAGTATTTGGCACCAAGTAGTAAAGATATCTTGGCGAGCAGTATCCTTGTAGTCTGATCGACATATACTGAAGTAGGTATATGTTCATCTTTTCCAACTCTTTATGGTTGTAGTTTTCTGAAGCAATTCTCCAGTTTTTCTTAAGCTCAATGTCGTGTGGCTTCAATAATGCGTTAAGAAGGTCAAAGATCGTAAGTTTCAATCCAGATGAGTTGATTTTCGTAAATATATCGCACACCTTTGCTACATCTATGTCCTTCGATAGCTCGATGTAGCTAATATCGTAACTATTTAGCAATGACTGAAAGAATTTCTCAAGTTTCTGTACTTTCTCTTCTTTTTCGGTATCGCCTTGTTTCTCTAACCAATTTCCATACTGTACAACCCACTTATACCATTCAAAACCCTGACCAAGCAGGTAAAGTGGGAAGAGTCCTTCCTCAAACTGTTTTTCTAATGGACCTACAAATTCCTCGGCAGTTCTTTGTCTTGAGGTATTGTCGTTTCTGTATTCAATTGATTCGTCCCAGTCGTCTTCTAAAATACTGTTTAGTTTAACAAAGAAATAGAAACGAGTTTTTCTTTTTGGAAATGGTTCTGTAGGTGGAAAGAATGCGTAATGTAGCGCACTAAGTCTCTGCTGTCCATCTAAAACAATGTGTTGGGCTGTATATTTTAGTTTCTCTTTATTGATCTTGTTAAATCCGTATATAGACTCACAATTCAGTTTGTCGAAGTTTTCGGGAGTTGATCTCCAAAGAAGTAGCGTACCAATGTAATAATCGGCGAATATTGATTGCAATAATGCTTGTATGTCCCAAGGTCCCCATTCGAATTCTCTTTGAAAGTCTGGAATTACATAGAATCCAGAATCTATTGCAGTTAGTATTTTACTAAGATTGTCTTTTGACGGAGTCTCTAGGTCTCGCATTGTAATTCCTCGCTAAAATTACTTTTATAAGGATACCAGAAAAAGCCCATTTCTTACAGGATATATACATTGTTATTGTATAATTAGATATGAATAAGGAATTGTTTGAATTACATACTGAGATAAAATCTTTTATTAAAGATAAGTCTTCATCTTTTAAATTAGATCTCCCAACTACCTTATTTAAAAGGGAACTTAAAGCTGTATATAGAAAGCTGGTTCTTGTTCGAGTAGCTGAACTTTTATCGGGTATCAATTTACTTGCAACAGATAATAATGGAATAGGCTGTGTTATCCTTTCTCGGAGCTTGTTTGAATTGTATTTGCAAATTGCATTCATTTTTAAGGTTGATAATTTACACGCTTTTCGATCGTATTTTTATTATGCTGATTACCAATCTTTAATAAAACTTACTAAAGTGGAGCAAAAACATCTATCTAACGAAGAGAATTACAACGATCTACAAAGCAGGATTAGTAACATTTCTAATGAAGTACAATATTTCGATTACAAAAAAGAGACTCGCCTCTTTAAGGCTTATTTTTCGAAGACATTTACAGATGTAGAAGTAAACATTTCTGAGAATGGTGAAAATTATTGGGCAAGCCTTAACTTCGAGAAATTAAGTGATTTTCTAGGATCCGATATTACTAAATTGTACAAGTTGTACTACTGGCAATTTTCAAATCTTGTTCACTCAACACCACGCGGAATTATAGAGGGATACCAAGATGTTAAGGATAATAATAGAAAATGGGTTGAGACGGCTTTGGTCTTTAGTTCTGATTTATCAAGTCGATTAATAAATATTCTGTTTAAAGGTCAACCTGAGATTGAGCTTTATGCTTCCATTTGTGGAATACAAGGGAGACTTAATGATATCTGTGGTAAGTTGGAGTCCTCTCTTCCTTCTAAGTGTTAGAGCTTATAATCTAGCTTTACATAAGGCTTGGTCTTACTTTCAGCTATGATCAAATTCATCTCTTCCTGAACCTTTTTAACCTGCTGGAATAGCGGTATTAGTACCTCTTCAACAAATTGGAGAAGTTTGAAATCTTCCACCCCAGTCTGTACTTTCATTCAGTTCTACTATCAAATCAAAGGGAGAATTATAGTCATAATAAAGCTTTTCTCCATCCCATGTGATGTTCAGAAGTACGGTTTTAATCAACAGTCTTCTTTCTTCTTCTTTTGAAACTTCAAATAGTTTAGAACTATTCTTAGTTAGCTCTATGATGTATCCTGCTGTTACATAAAAGGAACTTTCTACTTTTTCAACTCTCTTTATTTTTTCATCTAGCTCTACAGTATCTAAATCATACTGTCTCATCTTTTCTTCATAGAAATCATTAGTAATTCTATCTTTTCTGGATTAAATATATTAGCTGACCTGTTTTCAAAAAACTTACTTGGTCTACTGTTATTCCCATCTACTTTTAATATCCTTTTATCTTTATCTTTAAAAAATACATATGATTTACCATCTTCAATACTCTCTATTCTTGTATGCATTTGAGAACTTTGGTCTACATTAACAAATTCGTTTGTAGATGCCCATGGGGATAGGCCGGTATTTATTAAATACAAAGCTTCAAGTACTGAGCTTTTACCCTGCGCATTATGTCCATAGAATATTACAAGGTTTTTTTTAAATTCAAATACTGTATTTTTGAATTTCCTAAAGTTTGTTAGTTTTATCTGTGAAATCATAGACCCTGATTATATATCAATACTATTGATTTGGGTATTAGATAATACCCAAAATCCACTTGTTATTATGTCTATTTATTATGTATATTATAATCAGATATATAAATTGTATGCATTTATATTATGGAAGGAAATCAATCAAATTGGCAAAATCCTTCTCCAGAAGATAGCAATAATTCACAAGATACACTCACAGAGGGTTCTTGCGGAGAAATTAACGACAAGAGAGAGAAAGGCATCCTAAGGTCTCAAGAGGAATCTTTTTATGACGAGAAAGGAAGGATAAGAAATCCAAACGATGCCCAAGAGATTGCTATTATTGAAGATTTGGCTTGGAGAAAAGAATTAGAATTAAAAGAGGGAATTGATTTAAGCGAGAGGAGGAGGAAAAATCTTGAAATAATGGAGCTTTTAGAAAGGGACCCTCTTTATAAAGATGCCTTCGATAGGATGATTTTGCCTAATGGAGAGAATATTTTGCTTTTTCAACCTGGAGTGTATTCTCCGAAACCTAACAAAGTAGATTCTTTCTATGAGTGGAAGGTTGGAGAGCTTCCTTATGAACGATACGGTAATATCTTTTATAGAGATACAGTTTGTTATTTTTTTCTAGAGATGGATTAGTAGTTCGAAATATTGGCTTAAATCAGAGAGGAATGGTTCCTAAGCTTCAAGTTCCAAATATTACAAAGTGGTACGAATCAATCTCTTCGGTGATTAAAAAGGTCGCGGAAGAAGAAGATGAGCAGCCTGTACCTGATGTTATTCCCTCTATTAGGGGAGACTTACGAGATTCTCGAATAACAACATTCTATTTCCCTAATGGATTGTGGACTCAAGGTATTAAAGAAAATTTAAATATTTTAGGAAAATCTCTAAAAGAGGTTGCAGAGGGAAGAAGAAAAAACCCTGATAAACCGGAAGATCTTCTTAATAGAATGAAAAGTATTAACACATAATAATTGTTCAGAACGAACATATAATAATTTGGATTAGTAGCTATATATGAATGAAGTTGAAAAAAATATCCCTAATAGTGGTATAGATCCGTTGAACAGTAACCAACTCATAAATAATTTATCACTGAATAAAGATCCCTCAGAAAAGAAAGAAGCAATTTTTCTTGATTATATACTCGCACAATCATTAAAAAGAAAAATAGAAGAAGGGGATATTAATATAGACATCAAATCTTACTTAGAAAGAAAGGAAATAATTCAATTTTGCGACTTAGCAAAAGGTGATAATAACGATTTGCGTTTGCGTAATGATGCATTGATGAATATTTGTAAGAATACTAATGAGCGTTGTCAAGAAGATCTCAGACCTACTTCGACTCCTACGCCAAAAGAGGTGAAGTCTTTCCTAAGATTAATAAAAAGTGAATGTATTCTCCCCTTCGGTTCTGAGCTAAGAGATCTTATCGGTCATAGCGTAAACAAAACATATTCTGAGGTTCTTAGAGAAGTATATTCTATAAAAAGCAATATTTTAGAAAGACAGAAAGAGATCTCTGCACTCAGGTATATTATCAACGATCAAGAATTGAATAATGAAATACAAAATTATTTAAATGGTATACGTCATGAATTTGCATTTCAAGAGATTCTTACGGCAGGCCATTTTCATGAAAGAACTAATATTTTTCCAGATATCGAAGATACAAAGAAAGAAGAGGATTTGAAGGGTAAAGATGTTAAATTATCCGTTCGTGTTTTGAAGAATGCTAAAGGAGAGTATGAGTACCCATCACATATTGACGAAGAGAAGAATTGTAAAACAGCAGAAGTTTATGTTGATGTAAAAGCAACAGAAAAAGCTGAAGAGAATGCACGATTTAAACAAAATGACTATTACAAAGATAAACAAAATGAGAGAGGTAGCAGACCTTTAATCATTTGGTCGCATGTATACAATCAGGATTTCAAACTTATAAAAGATCCGTATGGAAACTTAAAATTACAACGCGATTCATCGTGTTATCTATCCATAGAGATATTAAATATTATGACTGAGCTAGAGATAGGAAGAAATGACTTTAATCAAAGAATTACTTATTTTGATAATGGTAATGAAATCATACCCCAGAATTTAGAAGAACGTTACAAAATTCTAAAGAAGGAGATATTGGCTCATATTAACTCGGGATATTGTACTTTTTTAAACAAAAATAAACAAAAATAATTCCGATTTTCGTAAGACTCGCTTATTATGTTTTTAATATACTTAAGAATGCCTCTTGAGGAATATTTACTTGCCCTATCTGTTTTAATCTCTTCTTTCCTTTTTTTGTTTCTCTAGTTCATTGATGTTTGAAATCAAGGAAGATTAACCTCATTAGATTAACTTACATAATTCATTATTGAGAAACAATTAATTATAAATCTCAAATGATATTACGGAGTGTTATGACATATGGGAATTTGATTATTGTCGAATGAGAGATTTAGAACCAATAGATTGATTTAAATGTACAAAGGCCTAAGTAGAGATTAGTTTGATGGATTATCCATTAACAATAAACTCGTAAACCTTAGGCCTTTATAAAATATTACAATATGTTTTTATCTTCTCCTTATATTAATTCCCCAATTAATATATATTTAAATATGAAAACAAAAGTACACAAAAGCATATATTACTTCCTAGTATTTCTTCAATTAATAATCATTTGCATTTCCATTCTACTTCTCTTAAACCTTTTCAATACAGAAATATTCATAAGAAATTCAAACAGTAGTTCTTTAATATTTAGAATATTACTTTTTCTTCTTTTACAGTATCTCTTTAAAACAGTATTTAAAAAAAGGGGATTGGAAGAAAAGAAAATTTTTACAATTCTAACATTAATCTCCTTAGCTGTAATTTTTGATGGACTTGGAAACATATTTGGTTGGTATGAGATGGGAGGGATATTGGGAAAAATACAATATGATGATATCATGCATCTATTTCTACCCCTAATGTTGACCCTTTCCTTAAATATCCTGTTCAGAAGCATATTAGACAAGAGCTCTTTATCAAATATTTTAAGCATTACCTCATTATCCTTTTTAATCTGTATATGGGAGATATATGAATATTGGAGTGATGTACTCTTTCATACAACAATGCTAGGAGATATTCACGATACATTGTTAGATATGACACTGGGGATATTGGGAGGGATATTAGCTTTACTATCAACTAGAATATTTTATTCGTCCCTTTTAGATAGAAAGGAGATCATCAAAAATTCTTAAGTAGATATCCCTTTCTCTCAGACTTATTCATTTTCTCAATACTGTATCTAAGTGTGGTTCTAGGAATTGTGTTAATATTTTCATTCAGAAATTTTCTCAAAACATTCATATCTTGTTTCCCAACTTCTCTTAGCATCCATCCTACAGCCTTGTGAATTAAATCATGCTTGTGAAAAAGTAGAAGCTTAGAAATATTTAGAGTGTCTTCAAATTCTTTTCTTTTTATCATTGGGTATGTTGAAACGATGGAGATTCTCTGTTCCCAAAGATTTTTACTTTTAGATAGTTTGTACAGTATCTTCCTTTTCTCTTTATTTCTTAAAACATATTCTCCTACAATCTTGTAACATGAAAGATCAACTAAATCCCAGTTATTACATCCAGAAAGATTATTGAGATAGAAATCAAATATATCTTTTCTCTTCTCATTATCTGATTTTTCATATTGATATGTAAGAATTAAATATCCCGTTAATCTGACCTCGTGGATTCTATGATTTATTAAAATCTTTATTTCATCAAATGAAATATCACGAAAATATCTTTTTGAAATCTCTCGAACCTGTGGAACAGATAGACCCCAAAACATATCCCCATATCCATATTCACCTTTATTAGTCTTGAAGAATTTCTTAAAAACTTTTATCTTTTCACTATTCTTTAAATACTCTAATTCCTTTACAACATCACCTGCCTTGTTCATATATTTCATACTATTTTACTACTGTATATGTTCTTTCTGCTTCAATACTCTCTAAATCACCAATTGCATTGTACAAAGTAAGGGAGAGAACAACCCTTAATTTCCCAACACGATCGATAAAGGTTGAGGTAAAGCCGCAAAGCTCTTTTGATTCACCTGACATAACTCCAGTATTGTTCATTTCTTGAATTAGAGTTTCTTCATTGTTTTCATTTAAATAGAATTTCCAATTACACCTTACACTTGCAAAATCATATTTTTGATTCCCCTCTAGAAAGGAATTGTACATTCGTGCCTGTCTTGGGATAAAAGTTTCTTCCTCTGGACTGATAATTGTTAATTTTAAGGCATGTTCTTTCTCTACTGCATCAACACCTTCTCCTGAATCATCTTCGTCATCTTCTTTAACTAATGATTGTTCGTTGATTCCCTCTTTTTCTTTTGAATCGATAACCCTTTGTGTCCCATAGCCAAATCCACAAATGAGGAGAAGAATTAATAAAAGGTAGTGATGTTTTTTCATCTTTTTTTTGAATTAATTTATCCTTTATTATACATTCTTTAAAGATATTTAAAAATTTGCTATAACCCCCTTGCGAGGACAAATGATTATCTCTCACCACTTCAAACAAAGAAGTTTCCTCCTAAATGATATAATAAAAAATGAAACAAAAAATATTGCTTTTTGTTTTGTTCCTCCTTCTTTTTACTCCACTATTACTCATCTCAAAAAATGAAATCACACTCCTTAATAAGAAAACAGAAGAGATACCAAATACTGATGTTGAGACTCAAATAATTACAAAACCTGTTCCCTTACCATACGAAAAGGTTTTACTTTCTCAAATGACAAATGAGCAGAAAGTTGGACAAATCTTTATCTGGGGAGTAGAAGGTACTTTAAACTTGACTCCTGAGAATAGGGAATTCATTCAAACACATAAACCTGGTGGAGTCCTTCTTATGCAAAGAAACATATCAGATGAAAATCAATTAAGGTTACTAATACAAGATATACAATCCACAAACAACATTCCTCTTTTTATCTCCATAGATCAGGAGGGTGGTGTAGTATCAAGATTAAAATGGAATGAAATACTTGTCTATCCTCAGAAATCTATAAAGACACCCCAAGATGCGTTTGAGATATCCAAACAAAGAGGAATTTTACTCAAAGGATATGGAATAAATATGAATTTAGCACCCGTAATTGAGTACAGTGATAGTAGCAAATCCTTTGTCTACAAGAGAACATTCTCTGGAAATATTAACGAGGTTATCGAAAAAAGTATTGCATCATTAAGTGGATACAGAGAATCAGGAATTATCCCAGTTGCAAAGCACTATCCAGGGCATGGGAATTCCGTAATCGATCCTCATTACAATTTGCCAGTAATAGATATTGTAAATGACCAATGGGAAGAGCATTCAAAAGTGTTTAATATAGTCATTCGAGATACTAACCTTGACGCCCTTATGGTTGGGCACATACTTTTTCCCAAGATTGATTCTTCTCCAGCAACTATATCAAACATCATAATACAGGATAGACTTAAATCATTAGGAAATTTCACAGGTCTGATTCTGTCCGATGATATGGAAATGAACGCGCTAGATGGCTTGAGGAGTCCCACAGAGCTTGCGGAGGCGGCACTTAGGGCTGGCTGTGATATTCTTATTTATAGTAAATATTCCCTCGACAATAGATATCATCAACTAGTAGTATACGAACACATTTTAAATCTAGTAAATCAGAATTTAATAAATATTGATGAAAAGGTATTAAAGATATTACAACTCAAAATTAAGTATGGGATAATAGACAGAGAGTAATACTTGATAAACAAAAAAATTAACGAGAATATATTAGAATTTATAGCCCTTATTAAATATGTTATAGTATTAGCCCCTTGTTATCCTTACTTCTTCATAATTGACCCCTTTCGCAATGCTGTTAGTTTTCAACCCATAGCCCCTAGTAATAACCTATTGATTTATTGTATTTTGCTCCTTAGTATAAATTATTAGCACTTTTAAATCCTACTAGAGTTGGTACCAAACCCATATGAAGAACCAATCTTTCTTCATTGTCGGTGTCTAGGGTTTTAGAGGATATGTTAATGATTCGAACATTGACAACCTAGTAGCAGTAATTGAGAGCAATCTCTTTTATTTGTTGCTAGGTCCAACTTATACATTGAAAGATGTATATTGCTAATGTTGGACGGAGTATATTGGTGCTGCCGTCCTTTTTTTTTGCAAACACTATTCCACAGTATAATCGTCGAAGTAGCCCTGTATTAAAACAACAGGTGTTCCTTTATCTCCACTTCCACTCGTCAAATCACATAAACTTCCAAGCAAATCTGTTAATTGACGCGGTGTAGTTCCAAATGATTTTTCCACTTGATATTTTGATGAATTCTTCTCAACAATTAACTTCTTTACATATTCTTCAAGAATCCCCTTTTTGTCCCAATTCTCAGAAATATATTTCAATTTGACCTCTTTTGGTCTTCCCAACAAACCTTTTGTAAAAAAGGGAGAAACCACAGGATCCGCTAATTCCCATATTTGGCCAACAGGATCTTTAAAAGCACCGTCTCCGTATATCATTACTTCAACTTTTTTCCCAGTTATCTTTTTAATCTGTTTTTGAATTGCTTCCACAATCTCCTGCCCATTTCTGGGAAAGAGTTTCAACCTGTTTTCACCAGTCTTATTTGAACCTAGTAAGCCATAATCTTTGTTATATCCCGTTTTGGAATTTTTCCTGCTACATATATCATCTAAACCAAATACTACATTTGCCCCTCCTTCAATCATTTTTTTCTTAGTAATATTTCTAGTATGGATATCACAGCATAATACATTTCTTGTAAACTTAAGAATATATTTGGGATTATTTGAAAAATATACCTTTACCCTTTCTCCAAAGCTCTTGTAATATTCAATATAATCTATACCGGTAAATTCATGCTTAAATGAATAACCAAAAAGTTTCCTAAACTTCTTTTCATCAAAAGAATCAGAGTATGGGTTAATCTTTAGTTCCTCTACCATTTTAGGGTCAATTAGATGATTTCCAACCTCATCAGAAGGATAGCTGAAGAGTATATGCACATTCTTACAAGCCATAGTTACAGCTCGAAGGATCATAGAGAACCTATTTCTACTTAATATTGGGAATACCAATCCAATTTCCTTATCACCATATTTTTTCTGAATCTCTTTGGAGATATCTTCTAAAGTTACATAGTTATGCTGACAAATCGAAACAACAGCTTCTGTGACACCAATTACATCTCTATTTTTTATTTCAATTTTATGATTCTTACAAGCTCTAAGTAGTGAATCAACCACTATTTGAATTAAATCATCACCTTCTCTTATTATTGGAGTTCTTATTCCAAACACGCAAGTACCTATATTCCTCATTTGCTTTTTGTAAAAAATTATAAAAGAGAACGAGCAAAAATCACACCAGTAACTGCGGCACCAGTAATTGAACCTGAAAGACCAGCACCATCACCAGCTACATACAGACCACGAACAGAGGTCTGCAATTTTTTGTCAGTGCTTATCTTTGACGATCTAAACTTTACCTCTGGGGCATAAAGAAGTGTAGAACCAGAATTAATCCCTGGCATAACCTTATCCAAAGTTTCTAATCCTTCTGTAATATTCTTAACAATTCTGTAGGGTAGGGCCATGGCAATATCCCCAGGAGTAACATCGGTGAGGGAGGGTTCTACAAAAGATTTTTCCAGTCTTCCCCAAGTACTTCGTCTACCACATTTTAAATCTTCTAGAGATTGAAGTAATGGCTTTCCCCCTCCAATTGTTGAAGCTAACTGTGCAACAGATTTTGCGTATGCAATTGAATTTTCAACAGGTTCTGTAAGATGAACTTCATTTAGAAAAGCAAAGTTAGAATTTTTTGATTGATGAGTAGAATTTGAATAACCATTTACACAAACATATCCATCATATGTTTCCGTTGCAACTTCTCCATTCGGACAGCTACAGAAAGTCCTTATTATGTCATGATATGTCTTTGTCCTTATTCTATATACTGTCTCATAAAGGGTCTCTGCCTGTTTTTTCATTATCTCAGCCAAAAATTCTACACGGACACCAACTTCAACCTTGTCATATATGTATTTAATTCCGTATTTGTCTGCTATCCCTTGCATCCAAGAAGCTCCAACCCTTCCAGGTGCAAGAAGAACAACTTTCGAAAGAATTTGCTCTTTCTTCTTTGTAATCACTCCTTTCACAGAATTTCTTTCTACGATTAAATCGACAACCTCTGTTTGGTCTAGAATATCAACTCCAGAATCAACAAGAAATCTTTCAAAATTCTGTATAACTCCCTTTAATTTATCTGTACCTACATGCCTAGCTTTCCTAACAATCAGATCAATATCATTAAGAACAGCATCCCTTATCAATTCATCATATTCAGGAGTTAATTTAGGAAAATACTCAGAATCAACACCAAATTGTGTAAATACTGTATCAATATAGTCGAGAATTTTTTGATATCTATTTTTGGGTAGAATATGAAAGGCTTTTTCATGAGACAAGTCCGCAGTGAAATGTAGTTTACCATCTGAGAATGTTCCTGCTCCTCCTATCCCTGACATTACCTCTGTTGGTTTTCTTTTTTTCAAGGTTTTACCCATATCTATGAGAGCAATTTTTAATCCTCTCTCACCCTTGATTAATTCATAACATGCAAACAAACCAGCCGGACCACCACCTACAATGACAACATCGTATTTTGGCATTGGATACTTATGATAATGTTACTCACAATTATTCCAAAAATTACTACTTTATGCAAGTGAAATTATTCAATTTCCCAAATTTCATCAAGAGTCTTCACTACAATCAAATCTTGAATTTCATATGGGTTTTCTTTGGTATTGTTTTGATCCCTTCTATCTATCCAAATCAAATTTTTTACACCCAAGTTTTGAGCAGGAAGAATATCTGAGTCAAGACTATCTCCTATGACGAGTATATTTTGATGTGTTAACCCTAAATTTAGAGCATCGGATACTGGTCTCTCCCAATCTTTTGAACTTTCAATACTCGTTGTGTAAAAGGGTATATTATCTATTCCACACATTTTTTTCATATTTTCAATTTTTACCCTAGTCCAATCTTGTCCAGCAAGGGTATTTGCAGCAAAGAATGATATTTGAGGATAGTTATAGAGAAAGCGAAAAAGAGGGATTGCCTCTGGAATTATTTCAGGAGATATGTTGTAAAAATCTTCAAAATGTTTGTTCATTATTTCAGACATTTTAGGGTGGAATTTGTCTTGATAGAAATCTCTCAATCCTTGCTCGTACTCTTCAACTACGGGAAGAGGCTTACAATTTCTTTCAACATATTTTTTATAAACCGCATCCGACATTTGCATCATTACTTCCTCAGGTGAGAGTCCATTGACTGGAAATAGTTGAGCTATTTCCAGATAAGCTCTTTGTTTCCTAGTTATATAGTAAGAATCTGTTGAAAAAACTGTATTATCAAGGTCAAAAATTACCCCACGAATTTCCCTCCTTTCGAGAGCTTTTTCTAAATTGTCTGTTGGAATTTTTTCAATATCTTCGTTCATTAAGGCCTAGAATAAAGCAAATCACAAATATTTTTATTCGCTGAATTCATTACAAAACTTCTCAGTTTATAATCAGAATTAATATTAAATGAAGTAGCACCTCGCGAGTTTCTATATCTTTGATACTCCTGTAAAAGCATATCGATCTGCTGAACTTGATTTTGAGGTTTTTCCTTCGAAAAAGAAACACTGTAAGAAAAGAATACATCGGAATACCCACCTACACCTTGGGGATTTGTTTTTTGAAATCCCTTTTGGGAAGGTGCCATGTTAATATTAAATACAAGATAACCATTTTCTGGTAATTTCCATTTTAAATCTACATTATATTTATCATCAAAATATGTTTCGATTCCAGAATCAATTGTATATCGATCAAGGCTATAAGGCCCTTGTGGATAGGCTTTATTATGTGGAGTATTTTTTACTGTTGCTCCTTCTACTTGATGCAGAAGCGAAGAAAGGGCTGTTGCTGTAACACAAACACCACCAGCCAAAGTTTCCCCATTAGAATTGTTAAATCCAACCAAATATTTTGATAATCCTTCATAAGTATCAATACCTATTAAAGAAATATAGGAATACTCTTTTCCAGCTTCAAAAGGATTCGTCTCCTGAAATTCAGCAATTTTTTTTATCGCCATCAAGTTGTTAATTACTTCATTTGGGAATGTCTCCTCTTCGGTCATAATAGCAGTAGCAGTTGCATTAATGCTTTCATTTCTACTTAATAGTTCCTTCCTATTTCCATCTGAATCCATAATAGACATAAGAATTGTTCCTACATAACGACTTTTAAAAGTATTTGAAAGTACTCCTATTTCTGCCTGTGATCCATCTGGATTCTCAATTACTCTAATTTGGGCAACATCAAAATTTGTTCCTTTTTCAATGTATGCTTGTTTAATTTCCGAAAAATATATTTGAATGTCATTATCATAATTTGTTGGAAGTAAATACAAGGGGACTTTTTCTTCAACTGTTTGAAAAATAGAATTATCTGGTAATAACTCAGCTGATTTTAATGAATAATTTTCAAATTCTGAAAAATCGTATTTTTGTGGATCAAAAACAATCTCTTCCTCTTTATCCTCAGATTGCTCTGTTAATGATCTTTGTGGCCCTATGTCGGAATATGGCCAGTACAAATTCCAGTCCGAAGAATAATCAGAAAAGAAATTTTGTTTTTGATGAGGAATTTCACAATAGTTTGCTTCAGGAGAATCTCCCTTATCAGTTTGAGTTTCTTCTTGAGGTAGTTGCAAAACATTTGAAGAAATATCATCTTTTGTATAAGATGCTTTTACCTCATTAATCTTAGGTACTAATGACGCACCAAGAACAGCAGATGCAATCACAGCCCTTTCTATTGCTTCTTTTGGTTCCATATAAGTTATTAATCTACAATAAAAATTAGCTTAAATCAACAAAATAATGATTAATTATCTCCAGACCTAATGATATATTTTCCTTTCTTTCCAAAAAATTTCTCAAAATTACTTCCATCAATGATAGAAAGTCTTACTTGCCCATCTCCGCTTCTATTTGAATCGGCAAGAAGCAAAGCAGTATTGCCATTTATATCTACAAATTTTGTTAATACTATGCCTACATGCCCAGTTGGAGTTCCATTAATACTATCAACTCTGCCTTCAGCATTCAACTTGAGACCGACATATGGATTAACAAATATATCACCATCTTGATATTCATCTATAGTTATATCCTTTCCTGCGATTATAGAGTATTTTCCATAGTCAAGATTTACCTTTCTATCATATGTTAATGCTATAGAAGGTATCAATTGGTAAGCATATCCTGCACTCATACCAGATAGAGGATAAGCATTTAACTCTGGATATAACATTGAAACCATATGCACAAAGCCTACACATTGTACTGGTTGACCTTCTATCCAAATTGAATTTAGTGAAGACAAAGCTTTTTGCATATATTCTTCACCATATTTATTTAACATATTCTCATACCATTTTGTACTCGTTAAATACTTTCCAAATCTAATATCCGACTGAGAAGGATAATCAATGACAATTCTTTGGAATTCTTTAAGACTTTCAATTACCTGAGGATACTTAACATTCTCTGGAAGCCTACTTAAATTATCTTCTCCATAAAAAAGACCTGCAATCTCAATACTTTCAGGGGATGATTCAAACTCCTTAATATCTGGGTCTCTTCTATTTATCTCGTTTTCTCTTATTTGCTCGTATCCGTCTAAAGTTCCTAAAAGATACTCTGTTTGTTCAATAGGTTCCTCTTTTGTCAATGAGAGTGTAAAAATCCCAACAGAATCAGATTCCTTACCAATATCCTTAGCATCGAGACCTAAAGGTAAAACATTCACTCCCATTTTAAAGTATCCATTAAGCTCCTCATTAGAAAACTTCCAAGTTAAATCCTGCCTACCAGAACTTCCCAAATACACAGTTGCATCTACAATATGAGGGGGTAAACTAAAGGGGCCCTGAAAATATCTAGATGTATGAGGTGCACTATTAATGTTAACACCTTCAAACTGATGTAAAAGAGAGGATAGTGCAGTTGCCGTAGCACAAACTCCTCCAGCATAAACATGGGATCCACCCCCATCTAAGCCCTTAATATAGTCTTCAACGATATTTTCTTTGTTTGTAAGTCCAATCATATTCATATAGGAATAATTAGTGTTGGCAACAATTGGACCATTTTTCTCTTGAAATGAAGCTAAATTTACCCAGGCTTTCAAAATATTAATAATTTTATTAGGGTAAATATTATTTCTACCAACAACATACACAACAGTAGACAATGTTTTTTCATCCTTTACAGCAAAAGATTTTTTCTCTCCATCTTTGTTATCTGATAATAGAACTGCAGAAACATATTTTCCTCCATATGTATTTGCTACTATTCCAATTTCTATTTCTCTCTCATTTTTCTCGTCAAGGATAGTTCTAATCTCCGCCAATTCAAAATTATTTCCTTGTTCGATAGGAAATTGCATTATGTTTTCATCAAATCTCGTTGTATAGGAATTATTTATTGGTATAAGGTATACCATTGTATCCTTAGTTGTCTTAACTACAAAACCTGAATCCTTTTTTTCCACGCTATCTAATTCAAAGTTTTTATACTCTGAAAAATCATACTTATCACCTAAATCGTAATCATCTTCTGCTTTCTCAAATGACTCCCCTAGACTTATAGGTTGTGTGCAAACATTGTTCTTATTATCTAAAATAGAATATTCTGGGAAAGAATAAGTTAAAGGGGTCAAAGTATTATCCTCAGGGGGAGTTTTCTCTAAACTTTCATCAACCTGGACTAAGGGTACTTTCCCACTATCTATTTGATTCTCATGTGCGTCCAAGGGTTGCAAATTAGACTTTACTGAAAGTAAAGTCGAGGCCGCAAAAATTGTACTTAATACTTTTTCTCTAGAATCCATACACTATATATGATTATATTATCCCATAGTATATCATTTCATTGGATTTCTGTCAAAAAACAATAATTGCTCTGTTACCCAAATATCCCCAAATATTATAAAAACTTCCAAGAGTATATTTTCTTCTACCTCTCCAAGGATCATTAGTAAGAATAGAGGTCGGATTATCAGGTCTTCCGGTAAATCCAACTACAACCTCAGAATGCATTCCCTTGTAACCCGTAAACCCTCCAGGGAGTTCAAAAGGTCCAATTGGTGTTGATGCTCCATTATATACATAAACAATTGAGGGATTACCTTTCATAATTTCTTCCGCCAATCCAATTGCATTCCATCCACCCCTTACTGAAACAGGTCTAAATGAGCCTACAAAAGAAGAAAGAGGCCCCCAATGTGTTCCATACTCATTAACCCATGAAGAATTAGGATCTTCACCTATGCCTATACTTGTTTTAGCTGCATCAACAGAAATGGATACCCCTCTATATGCCAGAGCCATTTTTGCAGAGTACAAATTACAATCGAAACCTCTTGGTTGGTAGTATTGAGGAACATTTAAAATTACAACTTGTTCTTCTGAAGTGAATGAGGAAGAGAATGTTTGATTTGAATTAATTCCATAAACAGATACCACTCCTGGAGAGATTGAAACTGTATATTTGGTATAGAAGTCCAAAGAATTACTTAATGTGTAAATCAGAGTATTTCCACTCCAGGAAAATGTTCCAGGGATATTTGGTTCAAGTCTAAATCTTGATTCTGCAGAAGCTTTATCAACAGGCTGATCAAATACTACCGAGACTCTTTTTGTATCCCTTTTAACACCATACATACCATTTCTAGGTGAAAAGGCTATTGCTCTTACTACACCAGCTGTTCTAAAACTAACTGGAACATCCTGCTCAAAAAAGCCTCCACTTTGTGTTTTTAATCCCTTCAGGAATGTTAATGTGTACTGAGTGTCTTTTGTAAATCCACCTTTAGGAGAAAGGATAAAAGAACTTCCATTGGAACCAACAGAAATAGTATGAGGGATACTGGGCTCAATTCTATACAGATTAGTGAAAGTGTTAGGACTTACAGAATCTGTAAATTCAACTATAAGGGGAGTTGAATTCGCAAGAGACACATTGTGCCAGTTAAAACTTTTAATCCCCGGAGGATTAATCGTTTTAAATGAGAGTTCTTTAATCAGAGTTTGATTTTGGACAGAGACCTCTTCTTTTGTTTTTGCGTTGTATATTCTATTGGCTCTAAAAATCTTTATAGAATATGAAGTACCTTGAGACAATTTTTTAAAATCGACCTTTATTTTATCTCCATTTATCAAAACCTCATACTCAACAGGAGGCTCAATTTCAAAACTCCACTTAGCAGAATTAACATTCAACCTATCCAATTGGATTTCCAAATCGCTCTCTACATTTACATCCTGAGTTATATTATCAAAATTAGTACTTTTAATTGTAGGGAGAGAAGGTGCAAGAAACTCCAAACTCTGCTCATGTACTTTACTTCCAGGTATCATATTTGAAAGTCCAACGACATATACAACAATCTTGGAATCTGCAGGATAATTCTCAGTAGGAACAACCTCAAATCCCTCAATCCAATGGCTAGAATTTGCAACATAGTCATATATAACTTCTATCTCTTGTTCCGGAGAAATTACGATATTTAGTGATTCCTTCATAACAGGAACAGTCAACCTCATTTTAAAGCTACTGTTCTCTTCAATTACCGTATCTTCTTGTAAACCAGCTAATGAGACATAAGGTCTTGCAAAAAGAGAAATGAAAAGTACAAAAAGCAATGCACAAATTGTTAAGGAGAGTGATACAAAACTAGAGACATAAAAGACCTTCTTTCCTTTTAATGAGGATTTTACAGACAATCTATTTAAAAGGAAGGCAATAAAAAGAAACAAAAGAGGAAGCAAAGTTAGTAGAACTGAAATGACATTTGATTTCTCCAAAGGCACTTTATAATAAACAAAGGGAAGCCCACCTAAAGTCAGTATTACCAAGAAAATTACAATTAAAGAAATCGTTTTTAACGAAGATGATTTAGAGAAAAATTTTTTAATGATAAATAATGCGACAATAAAAAAAATCGTGAAGAACACCACAAGGAATCTAACTCCATAAATACTTAGATAACTATTAAGAGAACCTGCAATTTTTTCAATATTCATCGTTATCTATTTTCCGATAACATAGGAAGCTTGTCAATTGTAGTGAAGACAACAGGACCAGAATCTGAATTAAAACTATACTTTGAAATGTTAGTAAATACTTCATTTATGATGGGATAATCATGCTCAAAACCTTGGATGTGACTTAAATATGTAACTACTTTAGTATTTTGACTTACACCAGAAGAGTAGTTTTGAGTGAAAGCGGAGATCATCTGCTTAGCATCAAAAGTCCAAGAATCTAAACCATTATTTGGAATCTCCCATAGATTAGATCTCCCATTTTGAGTATCATTCTGATTATTCATATTCAATCTATACGGTTGAGTAGTAGTGCTCAGTGTCCAAGGTCCAACAACTTTGTTTGTCCCAATTTCATATGATGTTCTCCCAGATGAATCTACGATAAATCCAGAATCTTGTACTGCTCTAAGAATATCTTCATCAGCAAACCATCCACCTGCACGATAGAGGATAGGATTTCCTAATCCATTTTTTTGAAAATCACTTTTTGCAAGTGAAAGAATTTTCCTAAAATCAGAATAGCTATATTCTAATGTTGGCACATCATATCCTTTACCATACCCGTTATATCCCCATCTAACATCTATGGGAGTAACTCCAGCAGTATTCACATACTTCTCGTACATATGTAGATGTAGACCAATACTGTCACCTAAATTCTTTCTATTAATTATCCAATCTGTAACATATTTTGATCTACTTTCAGGAGTAGAGTAGTAAATATATGGGTTGAAGAAATGTGTAACAGGAATTTCATATTTTGAAGAAATTTCTACAATACTATCTAAATTACTATTTTTTACATCTGTTCCTTCCCAGTCCAATGTCCAAGTCACAAAAACAGGGTATGACAAAGTAAAAGGCAATTCTCTTGCATATGTAAAATTGCACCCATTAATATCCGGATATATTTTTATCAAATGCTCTCCTGGTTCCAGATTACTTATGTCAATTTTCCCTAACCATTTCTTTTCAGCTTTACTGTATTCCATTTCTTTAGAATTCTCTTCAAAATCTACAGCGTATTTTAAAGAAAAGAACTCTAAATCTGTTTCTTGTACAGATGAATTAACAATTTCAAGAAGAATATCTGATTGAGAAGTCCCTGCAATGCCATCTTTTAAATACCATTTTCTTGGTAGTGAAGAGCTATCGATAACACTTTGTACTAAAGGCTGAATAGTGGCACAATCTACACTTTTAGCATTTCCTTTTACCTCTTCTGTACTTTCTCGTTCGTTTTGGGTATTTAAGTTAGACTTTAAAATTGTAAATATGCCAAAGGTTAAAGCCAAAATTAGGATGAAAAGAAAAAAAGTTGTAAACTTCTGTTTGTTTTTATGTCCCATAGTATATTATACCATGAAATTACTTTTTAAGAAAAAGGAGGATAAGAAAGGCAAAGAGAAGTACACCTAAATTAATAGCCCAAAGAATTAAATTCGATTTAATTGGGGTATTAATTAAATATGCTATTACGAGACTTGGTATAGTGGTTAGTAAGAATGAGAGCAAAGTGTTTCTGCCATATTTGTTAAAAATATCAATTACCTTGTTTCTTTTAACAAACTGAAAAGCAAACATCAGCAGGGATATAAAGATTATTCCATAGAGAAGGAAATTCATGGATGGTGGCCATCTGTTCCAACCTGGAGCTCCGAGAGCCATTAAAATTACCAACAAAAGAAATGAAAGAGAGAAGACCCAAAGATAATTAATTTTCGACTTGTACTTCGCAAATAGGATCCCCATAACATAAATTGGCATATATTGAAGAATTGGGAATACATGAGTTCCATTTTCAAGACCAACTAAATGCTTTTGAAACCAAATCAAAATTGGATTTGAGAAATTTAAAGTACTTAATACACTACCTAAAATAAAAAGAAAGAAAGATATCTCAATCAATATATGTGGTTTGTTTAATATCTTAGAAAGTGGCTTATGTATTAATTTTGTAATGAGTGTAAAAAATATCAACGAAATTAAGAATTCGGAATATTCAGGAAGATTATTTAAAATTGCGATGTTGATAATTGAATTTAAGGATATTTGTCCTTCCAAAACAAAAAAGGACAATATCCCAACAAGCAAATAACAAAGATAAATTAATAAAACTTTCTTTATTACCTTTTCCCAAGAATCCTCTTTTCTTTCTACTATTTTTTTACCTGTAACATAACCTATTGCAAAAAGAAAAACAGAGAAGCATACAGTTGCCCCAAGAAATGTAATTTTATCTAAGACACCTGTATTTACTTGAAGAAGAGAATTAATATGGACAAAAGACATTAAAACAATGGCAATACTTTTAAGGATATCTAAAGCATAATCTCTTTCTTTCATATTTTTTTATTCTATCATAATTAAGAAAAGCATTATAGATTGCATTTACTATATCTATTATATATAATAAACGGCTGTTTAAAATACTTTTTAATCAATTTATTCACTCTTACAAATAGTAATCCCTAAGAAAGGAGGACTAGTGGCAAAGAAACAAGATAAAGTAACAAAGATTAAAGGTAAAAGTTTGGAAAGAGGAAAACAAAAGCCGTGCGTCAAGAGGACGAACGGAGAAAAGAACCAACATTAAACATTAAACAGCAAAAGAGTGGGACTACCACACGATTTTTTCAGGTAGTCCCATTCTCTAATTTTTATGCATTAACCTTCTCAGAGAAAGCCTCATCCTCTTTATCATTTAAAGCATCCTCTTTTGTAGCATGAACAATTCCATCAATATGGTTTGCAGGTGTGTAAATTGTGTAAAGTTTTAAATCCTCTGTGGAGGAAGTATTCACAATATTATGATATGTCCCAGATGGAACAACTATTGCGAATCCCTCTGTGAACATCTGTTCCTGACCATCCATTATTACTTTCCCCTCTCCTTTCTCAATTCTGAAGAATTGGTCAACCTTTGGATGGACTTCTTCTCCTATGTCCTCACCTGGTTTCAAAGACATAGCAACTAACTGTAAATGATGACCTGTAAAAACAACTTTTCTGAAATTACTGTTTTGCTCAGTAACTTCCTCTATATTTCCTACGTATCCCATTTGTTTAATAATAATAATTTAGCTATATATTAATATATTACCATCCTTAACAAGTTTAGTCCAAACTAGTAGAATATTACTGATGTTTAAAAGCAATCTTTTTGAGAACAGGCCAACTAGAGCAGAAATTTATCTAAATAATCTTGAAAACAATATCTCAGTTATCAAAGATATTGTTGGGATGAGGAAGATTCTTGGAATTGTTAAAGCCAATGCATATGGACATGGTCTTGTAGAGATTTCTAAAAAACTTGAGGAATTAAACCTTGATTATCTTGGTGTTGCATATATTGAAGAGGCTCTGTGGTTAAGAAAAAATGGTATTAAAATCCCAATACTTGTTCTCGGGGCAATAGATAATGACCAAATTAATCTTTATCTACAAAACGATATTGATATTACTGGATCTTCAATAGAGAAATTAGAACATATCTCTATTTCTGCAAAGAAATTAAATGTTAAAGCTAAAGTACACCTCAAAATTGACACCGGAATGGGAAGAATTGGTGTTCAATGGGACAGAAAAGAAGAATTTCTTAAGAAAGCATTTTCACTTCCTAATATTGAGATTGTGGGCATATTTTCCCATTTTGCAGACTCTTTTGAAAATCCAAAATTTACAAATTTGCAACTAGAAAGATTTAATACTGTCTTAAAATATGTAAAGGAACATTACTCCTTACCTCCATTAATACATCTAGCTAATAGTGGGGCAATTACAAGAAAATTGGAAGATTCATTCTTCACAATGGTAAGACCTGGGATAATGATGTATGGATACTCTTTAGACAACAAAATACAAGAGAAACTTAAACCTGTTATGCAATTTAAAACAAAAGTGCTGTACTTCAAAGTACTACAGAAAGGAAGTCCAGTTGGATATGCAAGTACATATATTACAAAATCGCAAGAAAGAATACTTACTCTTCCCGTTGGCTATGCCGACGGATACCCGCGTTCATTAAGTAATAAAGGAATAGTTTATCTAAATGGTAAAAAATATCCTGTTGTTGGAAGAATTTGTATGGATCAATGTATGGTGAGTCTAGGAACAAATGGCGAAGGTTATGTAGGAGATGAAGTAGAGTTGTGGGGAAACAAGATTTCTCTCCATGATGTTGCAAAAAGAAGCGAAAGATCTATGTGGGATCTTCTAAGTAATGTTACAGAGAGAGTACCTAGGAAATATATAAAATAATTATTTTATACATGGATATTAAGAAAAATGTTTCTCTAAAAAATTTTAACACTTTTAGAATTGATGTTAGGGCTAAGTATTTTCTACAATTAAATAATCTCAATCAAATTCTTGAAAATAGTAAACATATTAGAAAAGAGAAAGTGTTAATTTTAGGAGGAGGGAGTAATACTCTGTTGCTTAATGATTGGGATGGTATTGTATTAGTACCCAATTTCAAGGGGAAATCAATCATAAATGAGACTCAAGAATATATAGACATCAAAGTTAAAAGTGGAGAGATCTGGGATAAATTTGTAAGGTGGAGTGTACGTTATGACTATGCTGGGATAGAAAACCTTGTAATGATTCCTGGATCAGTTGGGGGTGCTGTTTCCCAAAACATATCTGCATATGGACAAAATATTTCAGACACATTAATAAATGTTGATACTATTAATTTAGAAACAAATGAAGAAAAATCATTTTCACCTTCAGAGTGCGGATATGAGTATAGAAGAAGCAATTTTAAAAATATCTGGAGGAATAAAATTTTAATAACTTCAGCAACATTTCGTTTAAAGAAACATACAAAGCAGTTTGAACTTAGCTATCATGAGAGAGCAGGTAGATATGGTTCAATACTTGAAGAACTGCAATCATTTGCAAAAGAACCATACAGTATCAATGATGTAATGAGAGCAATTGAAAGACAAAGGGGAAAAAGATTACCAGATGTAGACAAATTGGGAACATGTGGAAGTTTTTTTGAAAATCCAATTGTATCAAAAAAGAAATATTTAGAGCTCTCAAAGAGAATCCCTGACTTACAAGCCTATCCTGTTGAAAATCTCTCTTACAAAAATGATTTTTCAAAGGAAGATGAATATGTAAAAATCCCTGCAGGAAGACTCTTAGACGAGCTCGGGTGGAAGGGAAAATGGGAAGGGAATGTAGGAGTTTATGATAAACACGCCCTTTGTGTTGTTACAAATATGAAAGCAACTGGTATTGAGGTAAAAGAATTCTCTGATAAAATGAGAGAGGATGTAAAGAAGAATTTTGACGTTGACCTTATTCCCGAAGTTAACATTTTTTAAATTTCTTAATTGAATTCCCTTACATACTTTAAAAGTAATTTCCTAATTTCTCTTACTTTTGATACAGATAATTCAATAATAGAGATTGCATCTACAAAAATATTCCCATGATAAGCTTGACTCTCTTGAAGCTTCCTTACATGGATATTAAATTCATCATTGATAATTCCATATATTTCTTCTTCTTTTAACTTAATAGCTAGTAATTCTGATTCCTTTGGATTATTAATTTGAACCTCAATACTCTTAAATAAATCAATGAGCATATTAAAAATCTCAGTAAGTTTTCCAATAGGAATTTCATCAGGAGAGACATCAAGTGTGTGCATTCTGATAAACACCTTACTGAAATCACTTCCCAAATCTCCTAATTGCTCAATTGTATTTGATATTTTGATATACAAAATTGAAGCTTTCGCTAATTTTCTTGGAAGACGCGTCTCTGTTGTTGAGAGAAGAGCTTTTGTAATTTCATCATCTAAATAATCATTAAGGGTCTCGTATTTCTTTAACTCAATAGCTATTTTTTGAGAAGGATTGTAATACAATGTTAAGGCCTTTTTATATATTCGTATAGTATTCTCTATCGAATGACCAATTTCTTTCTTGATATCATTAAAACTTTCAGAAAGTTTCTTTGATTCACCTTCTTCAATATATTTAGTCTGAAAAAGAACCTCTTCTTCTGTTCCAGGAAGTAGTTTGTTAATTAATGATTCAAAAGGATCTAACAAAAGAAGGAATACAAGTGTATTTATAGTATTGAAAAGTAGGTGACCCAAAGCAGCTTGCTGACCCAAATTAGAAGTAATCATTGTTAACAGTAAAGAAAATTCGTCAACAAACAGTAAAAAGAAAAGGGATCCAACTGCTTTAAAAACAAAATTAGCAAACCCAGCTCTTTTAGCAAAAAGAGAGTAATCTGCCGTTACCATTAGTGAACTTACTGCTGTTCCTAAATTCGCACCCAAAATCATTGGGATTGCAATATCAAGAGAGATTACACCCTGAGCTGCTAAAACAACAATAATTCCAGATGTTACAGAACTTGAGTGAACTAAGACAGTAAAAAAACATGAAATAATGTAAGCAAGAAATGGTGAAGACAATGAAGAAAAAGCAGAAAGAAAAGCTTGATTGCTTCTTAAAGGCTCAATTGAAATTGTTAAAAGATTTAAGGAGAAAAGAACAAACCCCATTAGGAAGATAGGCTTGCTTGCCAAACGAAATTTCTTGGGGAAAAATTTTGAGAAGAAACCAACTATTAAGAATATTGGGGCTATAGGTGTTGAAGATAATAAGGCAAGTTGAGCAGTTAAGGTTGTTCCAATACTACTCCCGAATATAATTGCCAAGCTCTGATGAAAAGAAATAATTCCAGTATTAACAAGTGTCATTACAACAGTTGTAATAGCTGTACTGGATTGAACAATTGCAGTACTAATAGCACCTATCAATGCTCCAGATAAACGATTTTTTGCAAGCTTGGATACAATTTTCCTAAAACTTTCTGTTGCTAAGTCTAGAAGCTCTTTCCCAAGACTATCTACGGCAAAGAGAAAAAGGATGACAGAGGAAAAAAGAAACAATGCTATATTAAGATATTCCGAATAGGGCAGATTCATTACTTAATTTAACATATTGATAAATAATTTCCAACAAGCTATCCTAATAATGTATGACTCGAGTAAAGAAAAAGGAGAAAAACAATACTGTAATTTTGCTAACACTTGCAGATATCTTTTCATGGAGTCCAGTTCTCATAATTTCTGCGTTGTCTGGTGTTTATCTTTCACAAAAATTAGGGGTTGATGCTGTAAAATTTGTTGGAATTGGGACTTCAATATATTACTTTACAAGGTCGTTATTTCAAATCCCAATGGGATATGTAACAGATAAGATAAAAGGGGATAAGGACGAAATTCTTCTTCTAGCAACAGGAGTAATATTAATGGGACTACCATATACTCTCTATCCCAATATAGCAACTCCTGCTCATTACTACATTCTTCAATTTATTTTTGGTATTGGGACTTGTCTTAATATTACAAATTGGAGAAAACTTTTTGCTACAAATGTAGATAGTGGAATTGAAGGTACACAGTATGCCTTCTACGAGACTATTATAAGTCTTTCTACCGCATTAATAAGCATACTTGTTGGAAGATTAGCAAACCTTGGAGAGATTTATTTTGATGTAGTTATGGTTTCCTCCGGTATATTGATGATGCTTGGATGTATTTGGGTTTTAATGATTCACTCTGATAAAAAGAGAAAAACTAATATTAACAATTTAAAGAAATGAATAAAAAGGGAGTAATTGGAGCAGGTTTTTTTCTTGCAATTTTGATTATTATTGCAGGGCTATTCCTCAAAGTTATGGTTATTGATAAAGACTCACAAAATAATCCAGAGAAAGAAAATAAAGTAGGAGAGTTTGAAATTGAGAAAAAGGGATTCACCTTTGTTGCTAAATATCAGTTTGATAATAAAGAAGTGAATCTATGGGACTACAAAATCACAGGAACCCTCCCTTCTCCTTGTCATGAGGCAAGTACACAGGAAATTGTCCTTGAAAGCTATCCAGAGCAAGTATCTGTACTTCTTACTATTACTTCTCCTTCACCAGATATAGCATGTATACAGGTTATTAAAGAGTATGAGAAAGTAGGTACTTTCCAGGCAAGTGAGAAGGCAAGAATATCTTTCTTAATTGAAGAAAAGTAAACTCCTATTTCTTAACTACATAATTGACTATTTTACTTTTAATACCAAACCTTTTACTTAATTCTTTGGAAATATTCATCAAAAAAGTCCTTCTGTTAAGAGAGACAATACTCCAGTCTTCTATTGAGGTAATGAGTAATTCTTGGTTATGGGGAAGAATTGAACCTGCGTATTCAATAAACTTTTCTTTCTCCTTCTTAGCAAGAAATGGAACCTGTTTAAGTAAAGAATGAAAAACTTTTAATTCTGGACCGTTATTCTCCTTTACTTCCTCAGTCTTATTAATCAAATATCTTGAGCTTAAGAATAGATTCAAGCGAGGATTCCTATTTGTAACTATAACAACCCTGTCTCCGTAAATTTCTCTAAGATTCCAAAGGTAACCTTGTGTTTGATCCTCAATTTCACTTTTTTTGATTAAAGAGTAGAGAGGGATCTTATCTTTGTTACCAAAAAGAACCCCGTCAATATCACAAAGAATAATTCTGTTATAATTTTCTTCAGCTACAACTTTTTCTACAGCCTCCTCAAAACTTGAGCAAGATATTTCTTTGTAAGAAATCGCTTCTTCATTTTTCTCCTCTTCTTCAGGAAATACTGTTTCTCTATCTAAGATATTTTCCATTTCGTTTGAATAAATTGAGATTTATTTCATTTAGTATATCAATTTGATATTAAAAGAAAAATATTAATGAAAGGAACAAGAAGAAATGATAAAATAGAGCTATGAATCAAAAGACCATATATTTTGACAATGCAGCAACTACAAGAGTTTCACCAAAAGTCTTTAAGAGTATGATGCCATTTTTTCAAAACAGCTATGGGAATCCTTCAACTATATATTCTCTAGGAAGAGAGGCAAGACAGGCAATTGAAGTGGCTAGAGAGAAAATTGCTAATTCTATTAATGCAGATAAAGAAGAGATATTTTTTACTGGTTCAGGGACGGAATCTGATAATTGGGCGATTAAAGGTATAGCTTATGCTAACAGAAAAAAAGGTAATCATATAATTACTACAAATATTGAGCATCATGCTATCTTAAATACATGCAAAAATTTGGAAAGAAACGGGTTTGAGGTTACATATGTTCCAGTTAAAAAAAATGGAATTGTGGAAACTAAAGACATTTTGTCAGCGATAAGAAAGGATACTATCCTTATTTCTGTAATGTTCGCTAACAACGAAATTGGAACAATTCAACCCATTGAAGAAATCGGGAAGATAGCAAATGAGAAAAAGATTCTTTTTCACACAGATGCGGTTCAAGCCTATGGGAATATTATGATTGATGTTAAGAAACTTAATGTCGACTTATTGACTATTTCGGCGCATAAGATTAATGGTCCAAAAGGAGTTGGCGCTCTATTTATCAAAAAGGGAACTAATATTGATCCACTGATTGATGGCGGTGGGCAGGAGAAATTCCACAGGGCTGGAACTGAGAATGTCGCGGGTATAGTAGGTTTCGGGACAGCAGCAGAATTGACTATCAAAAATATATCAAAAAAAAGAAACTATCTTGAAGAATTGAGGGAGCTTACTATTGAGGAAATAATAAAGAATATCCCAGACACAATTGTTAATGGGGATAGGATTAAACGATTACCAGGAAATGTTAATGTGTGCTTCAAATATATAGAGGGAGAATCAATCCTTCTTTTATTAGATCAGCTTGGGATTTGTGCCTCAAGTGGTTCAGCATGTACTTCTGGCTCTTTGGAACCATCTCATGTTCTTCTTGCACTTGGCCTCCCTCATGAAATTGCCCATGGGTCATTAAGACTTAGTTTCTCTTTGGAGAATACCAAAGAAGAAGTTGAGTTTTTGCTTGAGAATCTTCCTCCTATAATAGAAAGATTAAGACACATGTCTCCTTTATATCCCAAAACAAAATACTAAATTTATTTAGAAAAAATATGGAAGAGTATTCTCAAAAAGTAATGGATCATTTTATGAACCCAAGGAATGTTGGAAGCATCGAGAATCCGGATGGAGTGGGGGAAGTAGGGAATCCAAGATGTGGAGACATCATGAGGATTTACCTTAAGATTGAGAATGATGTAATCACAGATATCAAATTCCAAACCTTCGGATGTGGAGCAGCTGTTGCCACAAGTAGTATGATTACTGAAATGGTTAAAGGAAAAAATATAAAGGAAGCACTGAAGATCTCAAATCAAAATGTCGCTGAAGCTTTGGGTGGACTTCCTCCTGTTAAGATGCACTGTTCTAATTTGGCAGCCCAAGCCTTAAAAGCTGCAATAGATAACTATTTAAAAAATGAAGAAAAAAAATAAAAAGTATATTATACTTTTGTTATCATTTATAACTGTTGCAGTCGCTATTGTATTGGCCTTGTTTTTCTTTCACCTTTCATTTATTAGCCAAACCTCTTCCGCTTTCCAACCATATCATTTTCCAAAGAACATAGATGTTACAAACAATTCAATATCATTAGAATATCCAACAAACTTAGAGTTATTGCCATCAAATTTCTCTGAAGAAATTGAAAAGAACAAAATTGACATCGATAGTGAAAGAATTGGTCAATTACTCAATTATGGTAAAACGGTAATAGATTTAAAAGAAAATTCTAATTATTTATCACTAATATCTCAGTTTTCCGAGAATGAAACGCCTATTCTTATTAATGATCAACTATTAACATTAATATTTCTTTCAAATTTAGATTCAATTAGAAATGATTACATTCAAAATGTTGCATTAAAAAAGCTCAATGACATTAAAACAAAAATAAACAATGGGATTATCGTAAACACCATTTCTCCTTTTCATCAGAATATCGTTAACGAAATAATGACTTCTTTGTCTCTTTGCAATGTTTTTGAGATAGAAGAAAAGCTAAATTCCTGTGTCAATGAATTAATTCAAATAAATACACAAGAGAGAAATTTCCTAAACTTATTAGGATTTGAGAATTTTACTCAATCTCTTAGAATTCTTGAACTTTACCAAAAATACAACTTATCAAAAGAATTCCTAATTGCGAATACTAACAACCTTATACTGAATGATCAAGAAGTAGTTAAGAAATGGGAGAGTGGAGGATTTACATTAAGTAGGGAAATTCCTCCAGTTAAGAAAGAAAATAGCCAATCTGTTGAAATAGAGATAGGTGTTAACAATAATTTGCTTAATACAATGACTGCATATCTAAATTACTTAACTCAAGAGTCAAGAAAGTTAAATTCCGAAGATAAAGAGTTGATTAATTTACAAAAGCGTTTTATCTTGCTTCAAAACAGCTTGATTAAAGGGGAGAAACCCGATAGAGGTTTGTTAATGGAGCTCCTCTTCTCTCAGAAATTTAATCTTCCTTACTCCAATATTCTTCTCACCGTTCTAGAGAAAGATGGTCAAAACAAACTCTTCTTCTCACCAATACTTAAATCTCTTGACATTCTCCCATTGACAAAAAATGATAACATTCAATCTGATTACGATGTTACTCCACTTCCTTTAGTTCAAGGAAAAATTCGTTTGCCAATTTTAATGTATCATCACATTGGTTTAGCAGAGAGAGAAGAAATTAGCGGATTGTATGTATCTCCCGAAGTTTTTGAGAAACAGATTGCATACTTAATTAAAAAGAATTACAAAATTATTAATACATCTGAATTATATTCGATACTTCAATCAGGGATACAACCTACACAAAAAACTGTCATGCTTACTTTTGATGATAGCACTAGAACTCATTATGATGTGGCTTACCCCATTCTAAAAAAATACAAAATCCCAGGAGTTTTTTTTGTAGTAGCAACTAGATCGCACCTTTCAGTGAGTGAGATAAAAGAAATGTCTGATAATGGAATGGATATCCAATCCCATTCAAGTACTCATGTGGATTTTTCAAAAGTACCCGATGAAAGAATTCTCTCTGAAGCAACTAGCAGTAAAAGATTGCTTGAGAACATTACTGGCAAAACAGTTAACTCTATTGCATATCCCGGATGTGTTGCTAAAGGAAATGCATTTGGGATTGTCGCTAGTAGCGGATATCGCTTAGGATTTTCCTGTGGAAAGTATATTGATATTTCAATGAGAAATAGACTTTCATTGTCAAGGGTTCATGTTTTCAATGACATGAATAGTTTTGTCCAAATGCTCTCAACTGGACTTTAGACCTTAAATTGTTACTCCCCACAATCCGTGAATATTACAATATTCTCGAACATGGAGTTGCGTAATATTGGGGATTTGAAATTCTGCTGTAGGAGTGTCTCCAGGTTTTAAATACTTCTTGTAAATTTGATCCCCATTTATTACCTCTATCCATTCAATATAATGAGCTTCTTCCATAGGATGTAGTATTGAGCCGACAGTAACTTTAACATTTTCACCGTCAACTTCAACTACTGGCAAATGTTTCTCGTTGCCTTCTTCCTGCATTTTCTCCACAAATAATTCCATCTCTTGACCGCAACATACCAAAGTTCCTGCTCCTTCATGTAATACATCTACAATATTTCCACAGATATTACATTTGTATACTTGATGTCTTTTTGTCATATATTTTGATTAAGAATTTAACTACTTTTAGTATATTCTATTTATGGAGATATAGGAAGATTTGATATAATGTGGTGTTAATATTAGAAAATTAAAAAATGAAAAAGCTATATCGTTCAGATACAAACAAAGTTCTTGCTGGTGTATGTGGTGGAATAGGGGAGTATCTTGATATTGACCCAGTAATAGTAAGAGTGGTTTTTGTTCTCTTTTCCTTCGGTGGTGGTAGTGGATTATTTCTTTACCTAATCCTTCTGCTTGTCATTCCTGAAAGACCTACAAGTGAAAGCACAAAGGTAGTTAAAGAGGAACCTGTTTGGGAGGAGAAAAAAGCTAAGAAGGAAGTTTAATTATTTAAAAGGTTCTTGAGAATCTCTGTATGCAATAACTACAGTTCTCTTCCAGTCTGTACCTGCTGGATAGCAAGTCATTAAGGTTAATGTATTTTGATCAGAGTACTTACTTAAATATTTTACTTCTTCTTTGTTTACAATCTTTACTTCAGAAACAATATATTTGTAAATTACACCATTGTAGCTTACAAATACTTCATCTCCTTTTTCTAATTCTGTAAGAAGATAGAAGTAGATGTCATATTTCCTTCTTTCATAGAAGTTTACTGCTGAATGAGCAAAGAGAAACATATTACCTTGTTGGTCTGGTGTGTTTGTTCCTTTTGCATGAGCTATACCTTTTTCCAGTGCTGCAATATATTCTTTTTTATTGGTAGGATTTATATCTTTGAGTACTGATGCAGCAATTCTAATCTTGGGAATATATAGTCCAAAGTTAGAATCAAGCATTACTGTTTCAGTATCTTTATTGATCTCTTTAGTAACTTTAGTAGAGTCATCTGTTATCTCTACTCTTGTTTCTGAAACATAGTTACTGTTTGTGTAGTGGATATAGTAGGATTTAAGGACAGGCCAGTAGGTCATAACTAGGACAGTGAGGCCTAGTAGGAGTAATATTACTCCTACTAGAACCTTTTTGTTAATTCCTCTTTTGTCTTCTGACATAGTATGCAACTCCTCCAATAACTACAATTGCTATAACCCAGATATACCATTTACCTGCAGCTTTCTTTGCTGTTTCTTTAATATCTGTTTTCTCTTCTTCATCTTCTGTCTTTTCAACTTCTTTATCTTCACCTTCTAAGACATCATCTGTTTCTCCTGCTACTTCTCCTTCTTCTGCTGTATCTTTCTCACCAGCAACCTCTCCTGTTGTAGCTGCAGTGGTAGTGGTTGTAGTTGTTGCAGTAGAAGTACTTACTGTAGGTACTTCTACTACTTCAGGATCTGATACTATTGTAGATACATTACCAAGTGCATCTACTGTTCTAAGAGCATAGTAGTATGTTTTTCCTGCTTCTGCTGTAGTATCTGTCCATGAGTATGCTGTATTTGGAGCTACAGGCATTGTATGAATTTCTGTATCCTTATTTGCAGTATATGATGGTTTGTCTGATCTGTGTATTTCTACCTTAACAATTTTTGCATCATTTGCTGTTTTGAACTTTAGGACATTTCCTGCTTTGGAGTAGTCAATTACAGGTAATGGTTTGTCTATAACCTCAACAGTTACATCTTCTGACTTTACCTCACCTGATGTTGAAATTGCTTTTACATAGAATGTGTATGTACCTGAAGCATCAACAGTTACAGGACATGCTCCTGCATTTACCTTATCAAAAGTTGCAAACTTAACATCGTTTTTGTAGCACTCTACTTTAATATCTACACCATAAACATCCTGTGCTGTGAAATCAATATTAAATGCTTTCTTGGTTGTAGGGGATACAGGTTTCTCAATTTTAGCAATTAATACTTCATATACTGCTGATACCTTTGTTGGAAGTACTGTTAAGAACATTCCAAATACTACTACTGAAGCGAGTAGGGCATATTTAAACTTTTTGAAAGGTTTAAAGAGTAATGATACTAGACCTAAGATCATCATAATTAATGCACCTAATGTTAGATATGTGCTTGCACCTGTATTTGGTAGGGTGATTGAAGCACCTAAGACTTCACCTTCTTCTACAGTGTCAGCTTCAATTACCTTTACATCTGTTCCTACAAATGGTGTATCTGCACCTGTATTTACATTGCCTAATACATTTGTACCACTTAGTGAGACACCTTTTACCCATGCAATATCTGGATATACTCCTGGATCTGTTAGAAGAGAGATCTTTGTTTTGTATGTTAATACAATTTCATCTTCCTCTACCATCTCTCCGAGTATCCACTGTGCTCTTTCTGTACCGTTGTATGTAGGTTCTGGGATTACCATATCAACACCATTCTTCTTTGCTGTCCATGTACCTAGGATATATTTGAATCCTGCTGGTGCTATATCTGAAACAACTACATCATTCAAAACATATGTACCTTCTGCTTCATCTTTTGGTGCTGTTACTTTAATTGTGTATGTTACTTCATTTCCTGCGTATTGATCTATTCCCTGTTTGTCATTAGATTTCTCTATTTCAAGGATTGGATCAATTACTTTATTTGTACATACAAATTCTAATGTCTCTCCATTCCCAACAGTAGTCTTGTCTGCTTTACAACCTAATGATGTATATCCATCTGGGATATCTACTTCTTCTGGCTTGTATGTTCCAGCATCTAAGCCTTCAAATACTGCTACTAATGGATTCTCTTCTGTATCACTTATCTCTTTCTCTTCACCTCCATCAACTATTTTTACTTTGAAGATATCATTTGAATATATATCTTCACTTCCATCTACAACATCTTTGTATATCTTGATTGTTGCAGGAAGAGCTGTATTTGTGATTGTACATACAACATCATCTTCTGCTTGAAGTTTAAGAACTGATCCTGTTAATTCACCTCCTGTACATGTCCAAGTACTTGCTTCAAACTGACCACTATATGCACCACTTTCAGAGAGTGCATATTCAACTCCTGCTTTGACAAACCTATACTCATCTTTATCACCTGCATAACTGAAACCTCCATCTCCATTTGCATAGAGTGTCCAGTCTGCAGCGGTGATTGTCTCATCTGAATTGTATTTATGTACAACTTCTTTTACCAATTTCAATGAAGGTACTGGTGTTAATTCAACCTCCTCCTCATCATCATCCTTTGTTTCATTTTTCTCATTATCCTCAGCTGTTGCTGTAAAGATATTTTTGTGTACTGTTGGGGCATTTTGATCTCCTGGTGTATTTGCAGGAATTGTAAATGTTGCTTTAAATTCACAACTCTCTCCTGCACCTAGGTCTGTTCCAACTTTACAATCATCATCTCCATCTAATGGTCCAAACTTATCATCTTCTAATGATGTGATTTCTACTTCCTCTAGACCTGTGTTTGTGACTTTGTATGTAAATGTTACATCTCCTCCTGTTTCAGGAATTTCAGAAACACCTGCAGTCTTTAGTACTTCAATGGAAGGTTTAACATCTTCAAAGGTAACTGTTGCATCATCACTATCTGTAACTGTACTACCATCATTATCCTCTACTGTGACTGTAAAGGTATTCATATGTGCTGAACCACTTGCATCTCCTGTTAATGTAGTTGTATGGGTAAAACTACAACTACCACCTGCTGGTAATACTGTTCCTACCTTACAATCATCACTTCCTGTTAAAGTTGTAAAGACATCATCACTTAAACTGGTAATAGTTACACTCTCCTTACTGGTATTTGTAACTGTGAAGGTAAAGGTGACTTCCTGACCTGTCTCTGGTATCGAAGCATCATCTACTGTCTTTGTAACTTCCAATGTTGGTGCTACATTCTCAAAGGTAATTGTTTCATCATCACTTGCTGTTGCTGTTGTATTGTCATTGTCTTTAACAACTGCTGTAAAGACATTGACATGATCTGTTCCATAATCTCCAGAAATGGTTTTTGTTAATGTAAAGCTACACTCTGCATCAGGAGCAAGTGATGTTCCTACTTTACAACTATCACTCCCAGTAAGTACTCCGAATACTGAATCACTTAAACTGGTAATGGTTACACTCTCTTTACTGGTATTCTTTACTGTAAAGGTAAAAGTAACCTCCTGACCTGTCTCTGGAATAGAATTGTCATTAACTGTCTTAGTGACCTTCAATGTCGGAGCGATATCCTTAAAGGTAACTGTTTCATCATCGTCATCACTAGTTTCATTACCTTCTTCATCTTTAACCTCAGCTGTAAATTTATTATAGTGATCATCACCACTTGCATCTCCTTCTATTAATCTTGTGATTGTAAATGTACAAGTAGTATTTGGTGCGAGTGTCGTTCCTACTTTACAAGCATGTTCTCCATCTAAATCCCCAAACACAGAATCTATCAATGAGAGGATTTCTACAGTATCTACTTTACTTGTATTCTTTACTGTAAATGTAAAGGTTACATTCTCACCTGTTTCATCAACAGATGTTTTATCGGCTTCTTTTGTCACTTCAATTGTTGGTTTGTGATCTTTTCCTGTGTTGGTAATAGTACAGGTCTTTTTCTCTCCAATATTTATTGTTCCTGAACAACCTTCGTATGTTGCAGTATAGTTTTCTGTATCTTCTTCCTCAGTTACACTAAATGAACCTTGATTTAAGGTTACTGTTACACCATCTTCTGAACCTTGGAAGTTAGATGTAGATACATTTGTACCTGTTACAGTTATTGCAAAATCTCCTGCACTCTTAGTACCATCATTTCCTTCATTAATTACATGCTTTATTACTGTCAATTGAGGTGCAACATCTGTATTGGTAATAGTACATGTAGCAGTATCATTGTAAGGAACTGTAACATCAGTACAATTCTCATATGTTGTTGTATATCCTCTTTTATTCGCTTCTACTTCAGTAATAGAATAGGAAAGACCTGCATATTTTGTAAATTCATTCTGACCATCTTCTTCAAATTGAATAGGTGTACCCCCATCTATTTTGAAAGAGAAATCCTTAGGTTGCAATGTACCTCCATTATTATTAACAACAACTTTTTTAACAATTAACTTACCTAGATTTCTTGCATTAGTAAATGTACATACTACTTTATCACCTGATTTAAGAGTTATACTCTTACTCTCACTTACTTCATTCACTATCTCTGTCCCTTTATTTGTACATATCATTGATGTTACATGATAGTTAGGTTCCTGTACTTCAGAAATAGTATATGTACCTGGCATTATTCCAACAGGATCTATACCTGTACCATACTCATCATTATCTATTTTCCATTTCCAATCACTTACATTTGTTTCATCTGCTGTACCATCTCCATCAGTATCAACATTCTTAATTACTTGAATTGTTGGTTTTTCAACATTAATAAAATTGACATTCTTTCTATCTTCTCCTGCTGAAAGTGTAACTGACTGACTTGTAGATGTAGTAGGCAAAACAATCCAACCAATTTTCGTTACCTCAGCAATCTTATATGTTCCTGGTTTAAGATTAGTAAAAGAATATGAACCATCCGTTCCAGTTGTTGTAGATGGCTCTCCTGCATCTAATTGCCCATTATTATTGGTATCAATAAAGATTGTGTACCCAGACACAGCATATTGGTCACCAGATGTACTTGCACTACCATCTAAGTCATGATACTTATGACCTGATATAGAACCATACTTAATATTCTTAAATGTACATGTAATATCTTCTCCCGCTGATAAATCTATTGCTGTAATAGGGCTACCATCTGAACATATGTTACTATCTAAATACCAATCACCAGGTACTGTTTCTGCAACAGAGTATGTTCCTGCTAATAGATTTTCAAACTTCTTACTTGGATTCCCAGTATCTGAATTATCAACTAAAGTGAAGTCTGATAATCCTGTTCCAGTTGTAGTAAAACTAAACTCTTGAGTACTACTTGGTTTTGCATCTTTAACAATAGTTAATGAACCGTATTTTGTATTAGTAAATGTACAAATAACATTACTTCCTGCTGTCAATGTTAAATCATCAGGACTTTGACCATTATTGCAAGTTGCACTCTTTAGGTACCAACCTTCTTTACTATTTTCTGTTATAGAATAATTGCCTGGAAGAAGATTAGTAAATACTTTCTCAGGGTCTGTACTTGTAGAATTATCTACTAATGAAAAATTAGAAAGTCCTGTTCCTGTTGCAGTAAAACCAAAAGAGGTATCACTTACTTGCTCCGCATGTTTTATAATGGTAATAGAACTAGCCTTAGCATTCTTAATAATACAAGATTTCTCATCACCATTTGCAACTTGAATATCATTACAATTATTACTTACTTCTATCCAACCAGTAGGTACTGTTTCTGTAAATGAGTATGTACCTGGATATACATTGAAAGTAGCAGATTTTGTTTTTGAAATAGTCCCAGTATTACTATCTTTAAATGTAGCTGGTGAATCTGCAACTGCAGGAGTCCCAGAACCTACAATAGGAAATTCTGTTGAATCACCAACTGGTTCAACCTCTTTCGTTACTGTAATTTTCCCTTCTGGAAATTTACAACCGTTTTCTAAAATTGAAAGTCCATATTCTGTATTATTTTTCCCTGAATAGACCTTTACATTCCCATTACTATCAAAATATCTAAATTCAGGGATAATATCTCCCCAGTTCTCAGTAATTCCTGGATACCAAATTGGTCCATTATGTCCATTATGACCATCAACATGTCCATTAGCACTAGGAGTGTGTGTAATATACGGATTAGAATGAGAATCCGAAGCATGACAAATAGTTACCTTTGCTGGAATAGATCTAAGTCTTCCTCTTATAATTGCCTCGTTTGTTTTCTTTTCCTCTGTAATAAATTGACCAACATTATCAGAACCCTGTATAAAACCAGTTATCTCTAAAACATATTTTGTATCACCTACTTCAAAAAATTCTTTAGAATATGCTGTAGGAAATGTTATCTTGTCATCACATGCAGGATGCCCTGGTGTATGCCAAGATGGACAAGGAGTTTTATTTAGTGTTTCATCTATTGTTAAATCCATATTGAAATCTTTTGTCTGATTAATTGGTGCCCCCAATGTTATTGTTACTTTAAGTTTTGCATTTTCAATTGCATAATTAACTGGGTAGTTATGATGTTTAAGTGTAGCAAGTTCAAATTCGTTCTCTCCACTTATCGTAAAATTATCTTTCCCTATAAACTCCAAACCACTATGTCTCGAAACCCAACGATCCCATTTAATCCAATTTGTATTTAAAGTACCAGATACTAAAATATTTTGATTATCAACCCAAGTCCAAACACCTGAGGAAGATGCCGAAACATTTAGACCACTACCTCCAGTACTTTGAGCTGTACTACCCCTAACACTTGAAGTTATGTTTCCCTTTGCAACCCATTCAGGATCAGATACTCCTTCTTTATGAATATCTTCAGAAGTATCTTCAATTGTAGCCGATACCGATTGAGATTCTTTATTCTCTAATTTAGAAATATCACCAATAGCAAAAGCAGATGGTGCAAAGTTATACCCTACCAAAAATAGGATAGTGGCAATCTTGTATAAAGATCTACCAAAAAGCTTTTTGTTTAGCTTCATTAATTTGTATATTAAAATTAATAAAAATATATAAAGAATGTGTATAAGTAGGGGCATTTAAAACTCATACTATTCTACATGCTCGCATTATACGACATTCTTTCAAACTTTACAACACTATGAGATTGCAAAACAAAAAAAACTTTCATTCCCATTCTAAAAGTGCTAGAATCCTCATCGCTATGCCTGAAATAGATAAAAACAACTTAAGAAACATTGCAATCATTGCACATGTAGACCATGGAAAGACAACTCTAGTAGATGCCTTCATGAAGCAAACACATCTCTTTAGAGAAAACCAAGAAGAGATGCAACAGACTCAAATACTAGACAAAGGAGAACTAGAAAGAGAGAAAGGCATTACAATTAGTGCAAAGAATATTTCTGTCCATTATAAAGACATTAAAATCAATATCATTGACACACCAGGACACTCTGATTTCGGAGGAGAAGTTGAAAGAACACTAAACATGGCAGATAGCTGTCTTCTTCTAGTTGATGCAAAAGAGGGTCCGATGCCTCAAACAAAATTTGTACTTAAAAAAGCCCTAGAACTCGGACTTAAGCCTGTTGTATTGATAAACAAAATAGATAAGAAGTTGGCTAATGTAGAAAAAACATTCTCAAAAATAAATGATCTATTTCTCTCTCTTGCAACAGAACCTGAACAGCTAGATTTTAAAACCTTTTATGGAATATCAAGAGAAGGAAAAGTATTTGAAAAACTTCCCGAAGGTGATTTAACATTGGCTAATCATACACCAGGTGATCTTCAACCCCTTTTTGAAGAAATATACAACTCACTTCCAGCACCAAAAGGAGATGAGATGAAGCCATTTCAAATGCAAATTACTTCAATTGAGTATGATGAGCATTTAGGAAGATATTTAATTGGGAAAATTTCCAATGGGAAAATAAAAGTTGGAGA
>Ga0209202_1000260_pt1 | contig 49324 bp, 46 predicted proteins | sample AD_UKC032_MetaG_FD_184416 | JGI IMG/M metagenome (GOLD analysis project Ga0209202, IMG submission 184416) | Active sludge microbial communities of municipal wastewater-treating anaerobic digesters from USA - AD_UKC032_MetaG (SPAdes) (version 2) | ecosystem: Engineered > Bioreactor > Anaerobic >... | reverse complement strand
TCGTCTGGGCCCAGGAAGAACCCCGTAATCAGGGCGCCTGGTACTGGATCGCCTCGCGTCACCATCTGGATTCCCAACTCAGCGGCAAGCAGAAGATGTTGCTGGTTTCGCGTCCGGCTTCTTCCTCGCCGGCCGTCGGGTACTTGGCCAAGCACAACGAGCAAACCAAGGCACTGATCGAGTCCGCACTGGGCAAGATTGAGTACTGATAACTAAAGCAGAGTGGAGTCAATATGAGCATTATCGAAGTCCAAGTTCCCCAGCTTTCCGAGTCCGTTGCCGAAGGCACGCTCGCGTCCTGGAAGAAAAAAGTCGGCGAAGCTATCGGCCGTGATGAAATCCTGATCGATATCGAAACCGACAAGGTCGTTCTTGAAGTGCCGGCGCCGGCTGCCGGCGTGCTGGTCGAAATCATCAAGGGTGATGGTGAAACGGTTGTTTCCGGCGAGTTGATCGCCAAGATCGATACCGAAGCCAAGGCTGGCGCTGCCGCGCCGGCTGCCGAGGCACCGAAGGCCGCCGCGCCTGCTGCTGCGCCGGCCCCGGCTGCGGCCGCGCCGGCTGGCACCGCCAGTCCTTCTGCCCGCAAGATTCTCGACGAGAAGGGTATCGCTGCTGCTGATGTCGCCGGTAGCGGCCGCGGTGGTCGTGTTACCAAGGAAGACGCCGTAGCCGCTCAGCCGAAGTCTGGCCCGGTAGCGGCGCCGGCAGCTGCAAAGGCCGCACTGCCGACGCCGGCGGTCGAAATCGCTCTCGGCGATCGCACCGAACAGCGTGTTCCGATGACCCGCCTGCGCGCACGCATCGCCGAGCGCCTGCTGCAATCGCAACAGACCAACGCCATCCTGACCACGTTCAACGAAGTGAACATGGGTCCGATCATGGCACTGCGCAAACAGTACGGCGAGAAGTTCGAGAAGACCCACGGCGTTCGCCTCGGCTTCATGGGCTTCTTCGTCAAGGCTGCCTGTGCCGCCCTGCAGAAGTTCCCGATCCTGAATGCTTCGGTTGATGGCAATGACATCGTCTATCACGGTTTCATCGACATCGGGATTGCCGTGGGTTCGCCGCGTGGTCTGGTCGTGCCGATCATCCGCAATGCGGACCAACTGAGCATCGCCGAGATCGAAAAGAAGATTGCCGAATTCGGCAACAAGGCCAAGGACGGAAAGATTTCCATTGAGGATCTGACCGGCGGTACCTTCTCCATCTCCAACGGCGGCATCTTCGGATCGATGATGTCCACCCCGATCATCAACCCGCCGCAGTCCGCGATTCTCGGCATTCATGCTACCAAGGACCGCGCGATGGTTGAAAATGGTCAGGTGGTCGTTCGCCCGATGAACTATCTGGCCATGTCCTACGATCACCGCATCATCGACGGCCGTGAAGCCGTCCTCGGTCTGGTGACCATGAAGGAAGCGCTGGAAGATCCGTCCCGCCTGCTGCTCGGCGTCTGATCGACGTTTGCCGGCGCCAGTTCCCCGCAAGGGGCGCTGGCGCCTTTGCGCATCTGAATACTGAAAGGTTGTCACATGTCCAAGCAATTTGACGTGCTCGTTATCGGCGGCGGCCCTGGCGGCTACATCGCGGCCATCCGCGCTGCCCAACTCGGTTTCTCCTCGGCTTGTGCCGAATCCAATCCCTATGCCGACCCGAAGGGTGAGCCACGCCTCGGCGGCACCTGCCTGAACGTCGGCTGCATCCCGTCCAAGGCGCTGCTGCATACCTCGCACCTGTTCGAGGAAGCCAACCACAGCTTCGAAGCCCAGGGCATCAAGGTCGGCAAGGCCACCATCGACGTGCTGACCATGAAGGCGCGCAAGGATGGCGTGGTCAATCAGCTGACCGGCGGCATCAAGATGCTGCTGAAGAAGAACAAGGTTACCTTCGTGCCGGGCCACGGTTCGTTCGTCGGCAAGGAAGGCGATTACTGGAAGGTCAAGGTCGGTACCGAGGAAGTGCTGGCTAAACAGGTCATCGTCGCTACCGGCTCCAAGGCCCGTCACCTGCCGAACCTGCCGGTCGACCAGAAGATCGTCATGGATAACGAAGGCGCATTGAACCAGGAATCCGTGCCCAAGAAGCTGGCCATCATCGGTGCCGGCGTGATCGGTCTGGAAATGGGTTCGGTCTGGCGTCGCGTCGGTGCCGAAGTCACCGTCCTCGAAGCCATGCCGGATTTCCTGGCGGCGGCCGATGTGGATGTCGCCAAGGAAGCGCTCAAGCTATTCACCAAGCAAGGTCTGAACATCCAGATGGGCGTCAAGATCGGCGACATCAAGACGACCAAGAAGGGCGTCTCGATCGCTTACGAAGACAAGGATGGTAAGGCCCAGAAGCTGGATGCCGACCGCCTGATCGTCTCGATCGGCCGCGTGCCGAACACCGACGGCCTCAATGCCGAAGGCGTCGGCCTCAAGCTCGATCCCCGCGGCTTCGTCGAAGTCGATGGCCATTGCCAGACCAACCTGCCGGGCGTCTGGGCGATCGGCGATGTCGTGCGCGGCCCGATGCTGGCGCACAAGGCGCACGAGGAAGGCGTCATGGTCGCCGAACTGATGGCCGGCCAGGCCGGTCACTGCAACTTCGACACCATTCCCTGGGTCATCTACACCTCGCCGGAAATCGCCTGGGTCGGCAAGACCGAGCAGCAACTCAAGGCCGAAGGCATCGAGTACAAGCCGGGCAAGGTGCCGTTCCTGGCCAACGGTCGTGCGCTGGGCATGGGCGATCCGTCCGGCTTCGTCAAGGTACTGGCCTGCAAGAAAACCGACCGCATCCTCGGCGTGCACATCATCGGCGCCAATGCCTCGGAAATCATTGCCGAAGCCGTCGTCGCGATGGAATTCGGTGGCGCTGCCGAGGACTTGGCCCGTATCTGCCATGCCCACCCGACGCTGTCGGAAACGGTGCATGAAGCGGCGCTGGCCTGTGACAAGCGCACGCTGAATTTCTGATTCGCCGTTGACTGGCCACGGAGCCGGTTGAAGCAGACATGCAAAGAGCCCTGAGGGGCTCTTTGTTTTTGACTGTCTTGCGGCCATACTACAGGCTCGATTGAGATTACATCCCATTCTGACTGCGAAATGCTTGGTAACGACGATCAACTGGCCCTGCTCGATGACACCTTGGCGCCTGAAACAGGTTTAGTGGAAGAGCTTTGCTGGTATTTGCTGATCGTCGACGACGATGAGGATGTGCACCACGCCACCGAATTTGCGTTGAGCGATCTGCGTGTGCTGGGGAGACCGCTAAGGTTTCTGCATGCCTTCAGCGCAGCGGAGGCCATCAGCCTGCTTGCGCAGCGTCGCGATGTTGCCGTCATTTTGCTCGATGTGGTGATGGAGCGCGAAGATGCCGGTCTCAAGGTGGTCGAGGCGATTCGCTGCGACTTGGGGCTGGATGCGGTGCGGATCGTCCTGAGAACCGGGCAGCCCGGCTATGCGCCCGAACTCGACGCCATCACCAACTACGATATCAACGATTACAAGACCAAAAGCGAGCTGACCAGAAGCAAGCTGTTCACCACGGTGACAGCGGCAATTCGTTCCTTCGACCAGATTCAGCGTCTGGAAGCGAGTCGCAGCGGCCTCGAAAAGATCATTCGCGGTTCCAGCCAATTCAGCGCCGAGCAAGGGTTGTCATCATTTGCCAAGGCGGTCATCGAGCAGTTGTCGGATCTGCTGGGCATTCCGCCCAACGGCATGGTGTCCGTGTGCGCCGAGGGCGATGCACCAGCCGGAGTCGTGCTGGCCGCGACCGGCAGCTATGGTCGCTATGCAGGCCAACCGGTGCTTGCGATTGCCGATGCCGCCGCCCGGGAAATGCTCGAGAAATGCCTGGTCACGCGACAGAATCTGAACGGGGAAGCTTCGTTGGCGCTCTATTTCGCCGGGCACCACGGCAGGGATTTTGCCGTCTATATCGAGTCGACCGCAGCAATCCGGCAGATGGACCGCCACTTGCTCGACGTGTTTCGCACCAACATTTCGATGTGTGGCGAGAACATCGGTCTTGTCGAACGTTTGCGGACGACGGCCTACGTCGATGAACTTACCCGATTGCCCAACCGGGCAGCCCAGATCGCCGCGACGGACGAGTATCTTGCCCGCCATGGATCGACCGACCAGGCCTTGGCGCTCGTCGATATCGACCAGTTTTCGGAAACCATCGACGCCTTTGGCTATCGTTTTGGCGACCAGCAACTGCGGGCCGTTGCCGGGCGTTTGCGCAAGATGTTGCCCGCCGACTTGCTGGTCGCGCGGGTCGGCGGCGATGTATTCGGTGTTTTTGGGCCCAGCGAGATCGTCAACCCCGACAGCTTGCGTGCCATTCTGCAGGAACCCTTCGACAGCGAGGGCGGGCTGCACACCATTTCCTTCTCGATTGGCCTGGTGCGTGCCGATGCCGCGCATGCCGACGGTGCCGATCTGCTGCGCAATGGCGCCATCGCACTCAAGCACGCCAAACTGGCTGGTCCCGGCAACGACGCTTACTACACCGCCGAAGTCGGCAGGCTGACCAGGCAGCGCATCCACATGCTGCACGATCTGCGTACCGCGCTGGAGGAACGCGATCTCTTCGTTGTTTACCAGCCGCAGATAGATCTTGCCAGTGGTGCTGTCGTCGGTATGGAAGCCTTGTTGCGTTGGCGAAATTCGAAGGGCGAGTTCGTGCCGCTGGAGCAGTTCATTTCGGTTGCCGAGCAGTCGGGTTTGATCGTCGAGGTTGGAGCCTGGGTGTTGAATACCGCGCTGGTCGCTCAGCGCGAACTCGACGCGCAGGGCTATTCCTTGCGCCTGGCGGTGAATGTGTCTCCTGTGTAGTTTCGCCAGCCAGGCTTCCTCGACATGGTTCGCGATGCCATTGAGAAAAATTCGTATAACCCCGGCCTGCTGGAACTCGAAATCACGGAATCCGTTGCGCTCTCCGGCTGGTCGCAGATTTTGGAACGCATGCAGGCACTGAAGGCGCTCGGGGTCCTGATCGCCATTGACGATTTCGGTACCGGTTTTTCGTCGCTCAGCTATCTGGCGCGTCTGCCGGCCGACTGCCTGAAGATCGATCGCTGTTTTGTGCATGCTCTTGACGATCAGCATTCCGGAACGCCAATTGCGGCGATGGTCGTACAACTCGGACGGCAACTGGGCATGCGCGTTCTGGCCGAAGCTGTCGAGGATGTCAGGCAGCTTCAAACGCTGATCGACCTTGGCTGCCACGAGGCGCAGGGGATGGTCTACGCGCCGGCGATGACGCAAGCAGAGTTGCTGCTGTGGCTGCGGGCACGGGGGCGCTGAGTGCCGATGCGACGGATTGTTGCGTGTCTGCTCGCTTTTCTTGTCGTTGGTGGTTGCGGGGAGCGTCAACCGGTGCGCATCGGGTTCCTCGGGGGCTTGAGTGGCAGCGTCGCCGATCTCGGTGAGTCGGGGCGCAATGGCGCCCAGATTGCTGTCGAGGAGATCAATCGTTCCGGCGGTGTCAATGGCCGCCAGGTCGAACTGATTGTCCGGGACGATGCCCAGAGTCCAGAGCGGGCAATCGCCGCGACCAACGAGCTGATTGCGCTCCACGTCGAAGGAATCGTCGGGCCGATGACCAGCGCCATGGCCGAGGTTGCCTTGCCGATTGCGCAGCAGGCGGGGATCGTTCTGGTCAGCCCGACCGTGACGGCACGCAAATTTTTCGGGCTGGAGGACAATTTGTTCCTGCTCATGTCGAGCACCCGGGAAGAGGCCAGGCTGAGCGCGGAATTTCATTTCAACGAGAATGGCGCACGTCACGTTGTAGCCATTCATGATCTGAAAAACCGTGCCTATACCGAAAGCTGGCTGCGAGAGTTTACAGTGGCCTTTCAAGACCTCGGGGGCGAAGTCTTCCCGGTTGCTTACGAATCGGGTAGCGAAGTCAATTTCGGGAGTGTGGTTCGGGCTGCCTTGAGCAAACAGCCTGATGCGGTTTTGATGATTGCCAGCGCCGCCGATGCCGCACGCTTCGCCCAGAAGGTTCGCGAGCGCAACCCCAAAATTCTGTTATTCGGTTCGCAATGGGCGGCGACGGAGCGTTTGATGGAACTCGGCGGGCAGTCCGTCGAGGGGATGGTGTTGCACAACTATTTCGATCGCGACAGCAAGGCTCCGGAACTGGTGCGACTACGCGACATCTACACCCAACGCTTTTTGCGCGAGCCGGGATTTGCCGGTGTCGCGGCCTACGATGCCACGCGTATCCTGCTGATGGCGCTCGCCAGGCGTCAGCATGGCGAGCCGTTGCAGGAGACCCTCGTGACACGCGGCCCCTTTCCCGGTGCCGAAGGGGAAATCACCTTCGATCGCTTTGGCGACAATCGCCGCCTATCGCATGTGACGGTGGTGCGCGATGGTCAGTTCGTCACATTGCGCTAGGGTGGCATTTTGAGCACTCCAGGGCAGTCGACCGCAACAGGCGAGTGGAGCCTGCGAAGCTCGCTTGTCGCACTGCTCGTGGTCGCCACGCTGGTTACCTTCACGCTGATCGGCATTGCCATTCTCGCCTACCGCGTTCCGGCCATCCTGGCCGAGGATCGCGAGCACATGCGCAACGAAGCGGTTGGCTTGGCGCACTATTTTGAACAGTTGATCGATAGTCTGGAGGGTCGCCTGGGCACCCTTGCCGCGCTGGACATGAGCATGTCGCCGCGGCAGATTCAGCGTTTTCTCGATTCGGTCATCGCCGAAGGGGGGTTCAAGGCGATATACGTGCTCAATCCCAAAGGCCACGTCGAATATGTGGCCTTGCCGGAGGAGGCGCGGGAGGCGCGTGCCAACGTGGTGGGGGCCGACCTTTCCCGCAATCCGCTGCTGGTGTCGGTGCGTAAATTCGGGCGCCGGGCCTGGAGCGATCGCTATCTCTCGGCGCTGACCGGCGATGCCACAATCGGGTTGGCCATTCCTTTCGACGGCTACACGCTGCTCGGTGAAGTCGCCCCGGGTTTCGCAAGCGAGGTGTTGCAGGCCGGTACGGAAGACATGATTTATCCGGTACTGGTTGTAGACCGCGCAGGTGAATATGTGGTCGGCAGGAATCTGGCCGAAGGCGATCGCCTGCGTAACTGGGCTGCCGAACTGAACGGCGTCTCTCCGGGACGGATGGGCGATGTCCGGCAGATCCGGTTTGCGGGACGCCCCTATGACACCGGACTGGCCCGCTCCGACAAGCTGCAATGGACCTTCATGGTGGCTTACCCGACCGGTATGGACAATCCACGCGTCAGGGTGACCATCGTACTGGTACTGGTTGGCTTTGCCGGCTCCATACTGCTTGCCCTCGTTCTGGCGCCCCTTTGGGCGGTCCGGATGAGCGCGCCGCTGCAGGACTTGATCGCCCAGACCAGGGCGCTGACCAGCGGCACCTTCGGCGGCAAGGTTTCGCGGGGGCGCATTCTCGAATTCAACCAGCTGGCCGCCGACATGGAGTCGATGGCCACGGCGATTCGCGAGCGCCAGGGCGAACTGGAAAAGAGCGAGGAGCGCCTGCTGCAGAGTCTGCAGAACGTCCAGCAATTGAATCTGCTGCTCGAGCACCGCGTCGAACTGCGCACGATCGACCTGGAACGCGCCAACCGCGAACTGTCGGAAGCCATGGAGACGCTCAAGCTGGCGCAGGGAGAGCTGGTCCGCAACGAGACGCTGGCATCGCTCGGGAACCTGGTCGGCGGCGTCGCGCACGAACTGAATACACCGATCGGGAATGGGGTCATGGCAGTATCGACGATGCACGATCAGGTACGGACGTTTCGTCGGGAGATGGCGAACGGCTTGCGCCGCTCGACGCTGGAGGCTTTCGTCGAGCGTGTCGAGCGGGGTAGTGAAATCGCCGTGCGCAACCTGCAGCGTGCCAACGAACTGATCGCCAGCTTCAAGCAGGTGGCGGTCGACCAGACCAGTGCCCAGCGGCGCCGTTTCAAACTTTCCGAGGTGATCGACGAAATACTGATGACCTTGCAGCCGACACTCAAGCGGACGCCGTTCCGCGTCGAACGGCAGATACCCGACGATCTCGTGCTGGAAAGCTACCCCGGCCCGCTAGGCCAGGTGTTGACCAACCTGTTGACCAACGCACTGACCCACGGCTTCGAGGGACGAACCTACGGACTGATCCGAATTTCTGCCGAGCGCCACGGTGACGACCAGATCGTCCTGCGGGTTGCCGATGACGGGGCGGGAATCCAGCCAGACCTGTTTCCCCGCATCTTCGATCCGTTCGTTACCAGCAAACTCGGGCGTGGCGGCAGTGGCCTCGGGCTGCATATCGTCTGGAATACCGTGACCGTCGTGCTAGGTGGCAGCATCACCGTCAACAGCACGCCGGAGCAGGGTACCGAATTTCGTATAATTCTTCCTCTCGTCGCTCCGCGTCAGCCGAACAATGGCTGAGATATGATCTAGCCCATGCCGCACCTCAGACTGAATGTTTCCGCCCAAGGCATGCTCGATGCCTACAACGCCTTGCTCACGACGCGGGGCTATGCCGCCGATGCCGCGCAACTGGCAGCCGCCAGCGCGTTGCAGGACCTGTATTCGTGCCTGCTCGCCTTCAAGGTCGATCGGGGTAGCAAGTTCAAGCGTCTGCTGGCACCGCCCAAGCCGCCGCGCGGCCTGTATTTCTGGGGTGGCGTCGGGCGTGGCAAGAGCTTCCTGATGGACTGCTTCTACGATGCGGTGCCCTACCGGCGCAAGAAGCGCATCCACTTCCATGCCTTCATGCAGCAGATTCACCATGATCTCGACAAATACAAGGGCGAGCCGGACCCGATGCTCAAGATCGCCGAGCAGATCGCGCGCGAGGTGCGCCTGCTCTGCTTCGACGAGTTTCACGTTTCCGACATTGCCGACGCGATGATCCTCGGCCGGCTGCTCGATGGCCTGTTCGCCAAGGGCGTGATCCTGGTCATGACTTCCAACTACCCGCCCGATCGCCTCTATCCGAACGGGCTGCAACGCGATAATTTCCTGCCGACCATCGAATTGCTCAAGCGCCAGCTCGATGTCCTGGAAGTCGAGGCCGGCGTCGACTACCGCCTGCGGGCGCTGGAGCAGGTCGAGATCTACCATTACCCGTCCGACGCCGCCGCCGAGACCAAGATGCTCGACTACTTCCGCATGGTGGCTGGCGAGGAGGGCAAGAAAGGCGGCCATATCGAAGTGCTCGGCAGAAATATTGAGACGGTTCGCCGTGGCCATGGCGTCATCTGGTTCGATTTCAAAACCCTGTGCGGTGGTCCGCGCTCGCAAAACGATTATCTCGAAATCGCTCGTGGCTACCATACCGTGCTGCTGTCGCACATTCCGCGAATGACCCAGCACCAGGCTTCCGAAGCGCGCCGCTTCACCTGGCTTGTCGATGTCTTCTACGACCACAAGGTCAAGCTCATTTCGACTGCCGATTGCGCGCCCGAGGCGCTGTACACGGAAGGCACCCAGGCCGGCGAGTTCGCTCGCACGGTCAGCCGTCTCACCGAGATGCACTCGCGGGAATATCTCACCTTGCCCCACAACGCCGGCTGAACGACATGACAGCACAGCAATTACCGCAGGACCTCGCGATCGACTTGCGCCAGCTGGTGATGACGATCGCCAATACCATCGACCTGGTCGGCGTCGACGATGTGCTGCACGGCCGCCGGGTGGGCATGATGGCGCGCGAACTGGCTTGCCATCTTGGGTGGAACGGGGCGACGCAGTCTCTGCTTTACGATGCCGGCCTGTTGCACGATTGTGGCGTCTCATCGACGCGCGTCCATCGCAACCTGGTCGTCGATCTGGAATGGGCCGGCGCCCAGGAACACTGTATCCGGGGCGATGCGCTGTTGCACGATTTCGCGCCCTTGGCGCATCTGGCGCCGATCATCCGCTATCACCACAGTCGCTGGGAATGGCTGGAGTCGCAGTCGCTGGCCGCGGATACCGCCCTGTACGCCAATCTCATTTTCCTGGCCGACCGCATCGACGTCCTGGCTGCACCCTACCATGCCGAGCAGACCGTGCTCGCCCACGCCGAGGCTATTCGTTCGCGCCTTGCCGCGGAACGTGGCCGCCTGTTCTGTCCCGAACTGATCGACGCCTTTCTGGCGCTCTCGGAAGGCGAGGCCTTCTGGCTCGATCTGCAACCCGACTCGGTGCATCAGTATCAACTCGAGATGGAAAGCCACGGCGAGCCCCACACCATCGGCTGGGCGGAGTTCAAGCGCTGCGCCGACATCTTCGCCCGCATCATCGATGCCAAGTCGCACTATACCGAGCAGCACTCGCAGGGCGTCGCCCGCTTGTCGCGCCATCTGGCGGAGCGACTCGGGCTGGATTTCGTGGCCTGTGAAAAGATCGAGGTCGCCGGCCTGCTTCACGACATCGGCAAGCTGCAGATTCCCGACGAGATCATCGAAGGGCATACCGGGCTGTCGGAGCAGGAATTCAACATCATGAAGAGCCACAGCTACGGTACCCGGCAGGTACTGAAGCGTCTGCACGCCATCGACGAGATCGCCCGCTGGGCGGCCTATCACCACGAAACGCCGGACGGACATGGCTACCCTTTTCACGTCGGTGGGGATGCGCTGCCGCTCGAAGCGCGCATCATCAATGTCGCCGACATCTTCCAGGCGTTGGCGCAGGAACGGCCCTACCGGGCGCCGATGCCGCCGCAGGAAATCATCGCCATTCTGCAGCAGCGCGCCAGCGAAGGACGCGCTGACCCGCTGGTTGTGGCCACGGTGGCGGCCGATCTCGAGAACTGCCATCGTATTGCGCTTTGCCAGTCGTGAGCCTGGTGCACCTTCGCTTGCGGTGAGCCTGTTCCGCGTTCTCTGCCTGCTCGTCGCGCTGCTGGCGCTACCGGCCGGTGCCCAGTCGTCGCTCGAAATCATTCCGCTGCGCAGCCAGACCGTCGATCAGGTGCTGCCGACCCTGCTGCCGCTGGTCGAACCGGGCGGCACGCTGACCGGGATGAACGACCAGCTTTTCCTGCGCGCCAGCCCGCGCAACCGCGAGGAGATCAAACGTGTGCTGGAAAGCATAGACCGGCCATCGCGGCGCCTGCTGATTCGCGTCAGCCAGAATCGTGAGAGCGAAGGCGGCAGTCGGGGTGCCGATGTCAGTGGGCGGGTGGTGATCGGCGACAGCAGCCGGAGCCGCGTCGATGCGCGCCTGTGGGACAGCCAGGGGGCGCGCAGCGAAACTTCGGGGCAGGCGGTGCAGACGATCGAAGGCGGCGCGGCTTTCATCCAGGTCGGTCGTTCGCTGCCCATTCCCATGCGCCAGGCGGTGATCGGCCCGGGCGGCGCGGTGATCAGCGAAAGCGTGGTTTTTCAGGATGTCGGGAGCGGTTTTTTCGCGACGCCGCGCTTGAACGGCGAACGGGTCACCATCGACATCAGCCAGCAGGCCGACAGCGTTTCGCGCTTCGGGCCACCTGGCACCGTCAGTACGCAGCGTTTGACGACGACCGTCAGCGGACGGCTGGGGGAATGGATCGAGGTAGGCGGCAGCAGTCGCGAGGTCAGCGGCAATCAGGCCGGCATCTTCAGCCGGTCGAGCGGCGGCGGGCAGGATGCAAGTTCAGTCTGGCTAATGGTGGAGGAGTTGAGATGAGTTTGAAACGTCACATTGGCCAGCTGATTGCGCTGGCGACCGCCATTTTTTGCGCGTTGCTTGCGCTGCCGGCGTTTGGTCTTTTCGTCTGGCTGTGGATCGAGCGCGGTCTGGCCGATACCTGGGTGCCCAGTGCGCTGGCGGCTGTCGCGTTTCTCGGTTCCTGCGCTGGTGTGCTTTACGCCATGAGCCGGCCGCAGCCACCGCTGTCCGAGCCGCCTGCTGCGGTCGACCCCTGAAAAAGGGCAAAAATCGGGCATGAAAAAACCCGGCGCGTAGCCGGGTTTTCTGGGCGCAAATTGCCAATTCAGGCGGCGTTGAGCGCCTGATCGAGATCGGCGATCAGGTCGTCGACGTGCTCGATGCCGACCGACAGGCGGATCATGTCTTCCGAGACGCCGGCCTTGGCCAGTTCTTCCGGCGCCAACTGGCGGTGCGTGGTCGAGGCCGGGTGGCAGGCCAGCGTCTTGCAGTCGCCGATATTGACCAGACGGGTGACCAACTGCAGCGCGTCCTGGAACTTGCCGCCGCCTTCGCGGCCACCCTTGACGCCGAAATTGAGGATGCCCGAAGCCTTGCCACCCATGTATTTCTGCACCAGCGCGTGATCCTTGTGGTCGGGCAGGCCGGCGTAGTTGACCCAGCTGCACTTCGGGTGGGTCTTCAGGAAGTTGGCGATCTTGAGCGAGTTTTCGCAGATGCGGTCCATGCGCAGGGCCAGGGTTTCGATGCCTTGCAGGATCAGGAAGGCGTTGAACGGGCTGATGGCGGCACCCATGTTGCGCAACGGTACGACGCGGGCGCGGCCAATGTAGGCGGCGGGGCCGAGGGCTTCGGTGTAGACGACGCCATGGTAGGAGACGTCCGGCTCGTTGAGGCGCTTGAACTTGGCCTTGTGCTCGGCCCACGGGAACTTGCCGCTATCGACGATGATGCCACCGATCGAGTTGCCGTGGCCGCCGAGGTACTTGGTCAGGGCGTGCACGACGATGTCGGCCCCATGCTCGAAGGGGCGGCACAGGTAGGGCGACGGCACGGTGTTGTCGACGATGACGGGCACGCCATGCCGGTGGGCGACTTCCGCCAGTTTCTCGAAATCTGTGACATTGCCGAGCGGATTGCCGACCGATTCGCAGAACACCGCCTTGGTCTTGCCGTCGATCAGCTTTTCGAAGGCCGCCGGGTCACGGTAGTCGGCGAAGCGCACGTCGATGCCGTACTGCGGCAGCGTGTGGGCGAACAGGTTGTAGGTGCCGCCGTAGAGCGTGCTGGAGGTGACGATGTTGTCGCCGGCCTCGGCGATGGTCTGGATGGCGGCGGTGATGGCCGCCATGCCGGAAGCCATTGCCAGCGCGGCGATACCGCCTTCCATCGCGGCGACGCGCTTTTCCAGCACGTCCTGCGTCGGATTCATGATGCGCGTGTAAATGTTGCCGGCGACCTTCAAGTCGAACAGGTCGGCACCGTGCTGGGTGCTGTCGAAGGCGTAGGAAGTCGTCTGGTAAATGGGAACGGCGACCGCCTTGGTGGTCGGGTCCGGGCTGTAGCCGCCGTGAACGGCAAGGGTTTCGATCTTCATGCGTGTCTCTCTTTTTATGGTGGCGAAAAATGGAGTCTAGCAGGGGTTGACCGCAGCAGGGCAGCCGGTAGCAGGCAAAAAAATGGAAAAGCCGCCGGCGGATGCACGGCGGCTTGGCGCGGGGTATTTGGCGGGCCGGTCAGTTTGGCAACAGGCTGCCGTTGCTCAGGCGCACGTGATCGCCAACCTGCCAGCGGGCGCCGCCTTCCTGATTGAAGCTGCGGCTGCTCCCGTCCTCGAAGCGGACGGTGACCTGCGACTGCTTTTCGGCGCGCACGTATTTCTCGGTCTGATGGCCGGCAAAGGCGCCGCCTACGGCACCGACGATAGTGGCGGCGGTGTTGCCCTTGCCACGGCCGACCTGGTTGCCGAGCAGGCCGCCGAGCACCCCGCCGGCCACCGCGCCGAGCCCGCTGGCTTCGGCAGGCGCGCTGACGTCGCGAACCGCCTCGACGGTACCGCAGTCGTGGCAGACCGGGGGCGGTGCGTAGGCCGGGCGGGCCGGGATGACATCGATCCCGGCGTCGTTGGCCGGGGGGGGATAGGCGGTCGTCGTCCGCTCGCTGGCGTAGCGCAGGTCACCGCTCGATGGCGGGGTGTCGCGTACCACGGCTTGCGATTTCGTGACCTTGGGCGGCGGGGGCGGATCGAAACGTTGGGTTTTGGCGGGTGCGGCTGGCGCTTGAGCGGTGACAGGGGCGGCTGGGGCCGCCGTCGGTTCGGTGGTTGCGGTCAACGCCGTTTCCGGTGCCGATTTGCCGGGCAGCAGGCCCGTGAAACTGGCGGCGGCGGCCAGGCTGGCGACGGTGACCGAAACAGCGGCGACGATGATGGCGGGATGCGTGCTGCGGGAGGTTTCTTGCATGATGTGCTCGGCTCGATTTGGAGGTTGGTACCGAGAATAACGTTGCGCCGGCGGTTTGGCGCACGCAGAAACAAAGCGTTACAGCTCTTTACGAATCTTCGGCTTCCGCCTCGGGTTGGCGGGCGTCGCGTAGCAGGAAGCGGGCAGGGTCGAGGGCGTCGACGAGGTCGTTTTCCAGTGGCAGGGGGTTGCCTTCCAGTTGCGACTCCAGCAGGTCGGCCATCAGTGCCGACCAGACGATGCCGCGCGCCCCGAAGCCCTGCACGCACCACAGGCCGGGCTGCCGGGGCAGGTTGTGGAGGCGGGTGTTGCCGCTGCTCGGTCGCGCTTGCGGCGCGCGGCCGACGATCGGCAGGCGGTCGGGCGACATCGGGCGAAAGCCGACCCGGCCGTGCAAAGTGGCGGGGTCGAGGCCGGCGGCAAAACCGGGCAGCGCCAGCCGCAGGCGGGCGAGGTTGTCGGCATGGTCGGTTTCGCGTTCGTCCGCGTCGTCGTCATCGTAGGAAAGCGAGGCGCCGATCAGCCGGGTGCCAGCGATGTCCGGAATGGCGTAGCCGCTCTGGAACAGCACGACATAGAGCGGCGCCAGGCCGGCCGCCGGCAGATGGCTGACCTGGCCGCGTGCGGCGACCTGCGGCAGCCAGGCGAACTGGGCGAAGCGCGGTGCGGCGGCGCCGCTGGCCATGACCAGCACCGGCGCTTCGGCGAGCACCGTACCGTTCGCATCGAGCGCGCGCCAGCCGGTTTTTGCGCCGATTTTTACCTGTTCCAGACGGTCGACCGCAACCGAGCAGCGGGTGGCGATACGTTCGGGAAAGGCGGCCAGCGCCGCCTTGCACAGCGAAGACGGCTGCACCCAGCCGCCGCTTGGAAACCACCAGCCGCCGATGTTCACCGGCTGGCCGAGGCGTCGGCCGGCCTCGTCGCGTTCGAGGAATTGCAGCAGCTCGGGCGGCCAGCCGAGTTGTGCGACGGCGCGCCGTTGCTGCGCTTCGTGTACCGCCTCGCGCGCCAGGTGCAAGACGCCGCAGGGCGACCAGCGGACCTCCGGCAGCCCGGCGAGCAGGGCGCGGGTGGCAAGAAAGCCGGCGCGGGTGAGGCGCGACAGGCGGTTGTCGTCGGCGCTCGGCAGCGGGCGCAACATGCCGGCCAGGTTGCTGGAAGCGCCGCAGCCCGGTTCGCTGCCTTGTTCCAGCACGCAGACCTGCCAGCCGGCGCCGGCTAGTGCGTGGGCAGCGGTACTGCCGGCGATGCCGGCACCGATGACGATGGCGCGGCGATCGTCCGGCACCGGGTGGCGATCCGGCCGCCGCGAACGAAAGCGGCCGACCAGCATTTGCCGCTTGTTGGCGAAGCCGGGGCGCTTTTCCAGGTCGAACTCGGCGTTGGCCAGCGCCGCGCGCACGGTGCCGGCTACCGACCAGGTGGCCAGCGTGGCGCCCGGTGCGGCCAGCCGGGCGAGCGCCTTGCACAGGTAAGGCGACCACAGCTCCGGGTTTCTGGCCGGCGAAAAACCATCGAGGAAAAAGGCGTCGACACTGGCGTTGACCGCGCGCAACTGGGTTGCCGCGTCGCCGAAGACCAGGGTCAGGATCAGATTGCCGTCGGCGAAGCGCAGGCGATGGATACCCGGCGTCGGCAGCGGCCAGCGCGCTTGCAGTTCGCCGGCCAGCGCGGCGAATTCAGGCCAGTTGCGCTGGGCGACGGCGAGGTCGGCGGCGGCGAAAGGGTGCTTTTCGAAGGAGACGAAATGCAGGCGGCGGCAGCGTTGTGGGTCGTCGCGCCAGGCTTGCCAGGTGGCGAGAAAGTTGAGCCCGAGCCCGAACCCGGTTTCGAGAATGACGAAACGCTCGCGTTGCCGCCAGCGCGCCGGCAGTTCGTTGCCCCCGAGAAAGACATGGCGCGCCTGTTCCGGCCCGCCGTGCGCGGCATGATAAACGTCACCGTAGGCGGCGGAATAAGGGGTGCCATCCGGGGTGAATTCGAGGCGTGCGGGCTGCAGCGGCATTTTCCAATTTTAACCCGATGCACGCACGGTGCCGGATATCGCCGCCGGGCCGTGAAGGTCGTTCCCATCCATTCCGGCAAGGTTCATAATCATTGGAGATATGGGAAATCATGCGCTCTAGGCTGGCTCGTTATCTGCTGACACTGGTTCTTCCATCCGGATTGCTTTGCCTGATCTTTCTCTCCTCGCTCTACCATGAGGAGCAGGCGCGGGTCAGGCGGGATCTGATGGTGGCGGAGAACTTGCGGCTGTCCGTCGGGGCACGCTCGTTGACCAGCGACATCGACCGCATCGTCAGCGATGTTCGGCTGATGGCAGCCCTGCCGAGCCTTGCCGCGGCACTCGAGAACAACGACGCACCGAGCGCCGCACGCTTCGCCGACGATCTTGTGGCCCTGTCAGCCAGTCGTCGTGTCTATGACCAGTTGCGCTGGATCGACGAGTCGGGCGTCGAGCGGGTGCGCGTCGATTTCCTGCAGAACCGGCCCTACGTCGTGCCCGAGGATCGCCTGCAAAACAAGGCCTTGCGCGACTATTTCAAGGCGGCGATGGCGCTGGAGCCGGGGCGGATCTATGTTTCGCCGCTCGATCTCAACATTGAGCAGGGCCGCGTCGAGACGCCGTTCAAGCCGGTCATTCGCCTGGCGATCCCGGTCAGCGACAAGGCGGGGCAGCCGCGCGGGATCGTGATCGCCAACTACTTCGGGAGTTACCTGATCGAAAAGTTCGTCGATGTCACCAAGGCGGGTGATACCAACGTTCGCGTCAATTTGCTCAACGGAGACGGATACTGGCTTCGGGCGCCGCAACCCGCCGACGAATGGGGGTTCATGCTGGGGCGTCAGGATCATTTCGGAACGCGGTATCCCGAAGCCTGGGGGCGCATTGCGGGCAGCGAGCGCGGGCAGTTCGAGGATGAAGACGGACTCTGGTCGTTCGTGACGGTTCATCCCCGACACGCTGCCTTGCAGCTTCCGAACGATCCCAAGGTGCTGGTCGACGGCAGCGATTACGTATGGAAGATGGTTTCGCGCATTCCGCCGGATGTGCTGATGCGGGCGGCCAACCAGAATTTTGGCGGGTGGATTTTGATCACGCTGCTGTTCATGAGCGCCCTGTTCGTTGGCTGCATGGTGCTGGCGCGTGCCCATCGACGGCGGGACGTGATGGCGGAAAACCTGCGCGCCCTCAACCGCCGGCTTGAAGAGAAGGTGCGCTTGCGGACCGAGGAACTGCATCAACAGGCGATTCGTGATCCGCTGACCGGTCTTTTCAACCGGCGTTATCTCGACGAAACGCTGCCCCGCGAAATTCACCGTGCGCTACGCGAAGAAGAGTCGTTGGCCGTGGCGATGATCGATCTCGATCATTTCAAGAACTTCAATGACCAATGGGGTCACGAGGCCGGCGATGCCGTGTTGCTTGGCGTGGCCGAAGCGCTGCTGGACGGATTGCGGGCTTCGGACATCGCCTGTCGCTACGGTGGCGAGGAAATGCTCGTCGTGATGCCCGGCGCCGATGCCGAGGAGGCCGTGAAGCGGATCGAAACGATTGCTGCCGGCGTGCGCAGCATGGGCACCTGCGTCATGGGGCGCGATCTGCCGCCGGTGACTTTCTCGGCCGGTGTCGCCACGTTGCCCGAGCATGGCGACAACGCCGAACAACTGGTGCGCGCCGCCGACCGCGCGCTCTACATGGCCAAGGAAACCGGCCGCGACCGCGTGCTCGTGGTGCGGCCGTCGGGTCAGGAATAGCAGCCGTAATTTACGTCAGACGCGTCAAACGCCAGACGATGGTCGAGCGAGCGCAGCCAAGACAAGGCGCAACCGGGCGCCGCATAGCAGCGCTATGCAAGCGCGGCTGCAACGCCGTATTGGCAAGCGCAGCCGACCATCATTATTCGGGGCGCATTTGGGGGAACAAAATCACGTCGCGGATTGCCGGGCTGTCGGTCAGCAGCATGATCAGCCGGTCGATGCCGATGCCGCAGCCGCCGGTCGGCGGCAGGCCGTATTCCAGCGCGCGGATGAAGTCGGCGTCGTAGTACATCGCCTCTTCGTCGCCGGCATCCTTGGCCTTGGCCTGGTCCTGGAAGCGCGCGGACTGGTCTTCGGCGTCGTTCAGCTCGGAGAAGCCGTTGGCAATCTCGCGGCCAACGATGAACAGCTCGAAGCGCTCGGTGATTTCCGGGTTGCTGTCGGAGGCGCGGGCCAACGGCGAAACCTCGACCGGGTAGTCGATGATGAAGGTCGGCTCCCAGCACTGGGCTTCGGCGCAGGCTTCGAAAAGCTGTAGTTGCAGGCTGCCGAGGCCGCCGGGCTTGACCTTCTCACCGAAGGCGACGATCTTGGCCTTGAGGAATTCCGGATCGGCCAGTTCGGCATCGGAAAACTCCGGATGTTCACGCTGGATCGCCTGGTTGATGGTCAGGCGGTGGAAGGGCTTGGAGAGGTCGAGTTCGCGGCCCTGGTACTGGAAGACCTCGCGATCCAGCGCTTCGCGCGCGGCGTGGCGCAGCAGGCCTTCGGTGAAGTCCATCAGCGTGTGGTAGTTCGCGTACGCTTCGTAGAACTCCATCATCGTGAATTCGGGGTTGTGGCGCGGCGAGAGGCCTTCGTTGCGGAAATTGCGGTTGATCTCGAACACCTTTTCGAAGCCGCCGACGACCAGGCGCTTGAGGTAGAGCTCGGGGGCGATGCGCAGGAACTGCTGCATGTCGAGCGCGTTGTGGTGCGTGACGAAAGGCTTGGCCGAGGCGCCGCCGGGGATCGGATGCATCATCGGTGTTTCGACTTCGAGGAAGCCGTGGCCGCTCATGTAGTTGCGGATCGAGGCGACGATGCGGCTGCGGGCGAGGAAGGTGAAGCGCGTTTCCTCGTTCATGATCAGGTCGACGTAACGCTGGCGATACTTCATTTCCTGATCGGCCAGGCCGTGGAACTTGTCGGGCAGCGGGCGCAGTGACTTGGTCAGCAGGCGGATTTCGGCGGCCTGGATGGTCAGTTCGCCGGTCTTGGTCTTCATCAGCGTACCGACGACGCCCAGGATGTCGCCGAGATCCCAGGTCTTGAAACTGGCGTAGACGTCTTCACCGACCTTGTCGCGGGCGACGTAGATCTGGATGCGGCCGGAAAGGTCCTGCAAGGTGGCGAACGAGGCCTTGCCCATCACGCGCTTAAGCATCATGCGGCCAGCGACCTTGACCTCGACCGGCATGCCTTCGAGTTCCTCGGCGGTTTTTTCACCATAGCCGTCGTGCAGCTTGATGGCGGTGTTTTCGCGCTGGAAGTCGTTCGGGAAGGCATTCCCGGTCTTGCGCCACTCGGCCAGTTTGGCGCGGCGCTCGGCGATGAGCTGGTTTTCGTCTTGCTGGACCGGGGCTTGCTGTTCGGCGTTGGCCATGAAAAATCCTTGAAAATGAGGTCTGCTGCGGTCGACCGCGTAAAACACTGAATTTTCGCCGATTTCACCCCTGGCGGACAAGGCCGGCGGAATGGCTCCAGCGATGGGATAATCGCGGCATGGAAATTCTGATCGAAATCATTCTGAAGGCGGGTCGCTCGGCGGTCGAGCTGGCGCTCTTCGTTCTCTTGCCGGTGATGGTCGTCATGCTGTCGCTGATGCGTCTGCTCGAAGCACGTGGCGTGCTCGACTGGGTTGTCGCCCGCCTGGCACCGTTTCTCAAGCCTTTCGGGCTGACCGGGCTGGGCGTCTTCGCGGCGCTGCAGATCAATTTCGTCAGTTTCGCGGCGCCGCTTGCCACGCTGACCATGATGGAACAGCGCGGTGCTTCCGACCGACATATCGCGGCGACGCTGGCGATGGTCTTCGCGATGTCGCAGGCCAATGCGGCGCTGCCGATGATGACGATGGGGCTCAACATCGGCGTCACGCTGCTCTTCTCGCTCACTGGTGGCCTGATCGCCGCCGCCGCGACCTACTACCTGTTCGGCAAGAGACTGTCCTCGGCCGAGGCGCAGCTCGACGAAACCTTGCATCATCCGGTCGCCGACAACGCCAAGGGCATTCTCGACGTGATCAACCGGGCCGGTGCGGAGGCTTTCAAGATCGCCGTCGGCGCCATCCCGATGCTGGTGCTGTCGCTGGTGGTCGTCACCGCCTTGCGGTCCTCGGGCGCCATCGATGCCTTGTCGCGCCTGCTGGCGCCGGCGTTGAGCGCGCTGTCGATCAACGGCGTGCTGCTGTTGCCGACATTGACCAAATACCTGGCCGGCGGCACGGCGATGATGGGCGTCATGGACGAGATGCGCAAGGCCGGCCAGGTCAGTGCCGAACTGCTCAACGCCAGCGCCGGCTTTCTCATTTCACCCTTCGACCTGCCCGGTGTGGCGGTGCTGATTTCGGCCGGCAAGCGTATTGCCGCGGTGTGGAAGCCGGCGGCGCTCGGCGCCTGCATCGGCATTGCCGTGCGTACCGCAGGCCACATCGTCGTCAGCTGATTTTCTGGAGACAACAACAAGATGCAAGCATCCAAGACCCGCTCGCTGATCGTCGCGCTGGGCATCGCCCTGGGTTCCGGCCTGGCGCAGGCCGCACCGTTAAACATTCTCGGGGTCGATGACCTCTCCTGCACCGGCTGGGGCAAATCGAAGGAGAACCCGGAGCAGCGTGCCAGCTATGTGGTCTGGATGCGCGGCGTCCTCACCGGCCACAACTATGCGCTGCAGAACCAACAGGTATCGAGCATCTCCAGCGGCACCATCGAAAGCTACGTGAATGGCTACTGCGCGAAGAACCCAAACGGCCTGATCAGCGACGCGGTCTTCCGTTTGAGCGACGATTTTTCGGGGCGCAATCAGCCGATCCGGAAGTAGCGCCGTTAAGGAGAATGGGTGCTTCGGCCGCCGCGCTGCGAGCGATCAGTCGGCCTTGGCAGCGAGCGTGGTGTGCTGCGGCGTTGCGCTCTGCCTGGCCCGCGCCTGAAGGTCGGCGAGGATTTGCGCGTCGTTGCGGCGGGTGCTCGCCAACTGTTCCCGGCGGTCGCGTTCGTCGATCAAGGCAAGGGCCTGCTGGCGCCAGGCGACCATCTGCGGTTCGTGCAAGTGGTGCAGGTGGTGCTTGCGGTGCATCGTGTACCAGCGGTGCGCTTCCTCGGGATTAACCTCGACGCCCTGACCGGTCTGGTACATCAGTCCGATCTGGATCTGCGCTACCTTGTCGCCTTGCTCGGCGGCCTGGAGATACCAACGCAGCGCGCTGGCATAGTCGAGGCTGACGCCGTCGCCATGCTGATGAATGACCGCCAGATTATAGGCGGCGTCGACATTGCCTTTGCCGGCCCAGGACTCCCAGATCGCGACCGCCTGCACGGTGTCGCCGGCCTTGTGGAGTTTTGCGGCGCGGCGCAGATCGTCGTCGGCCTGGTCGGCGAGGGTCGAAAAGCTGAGCAGGGCGCCGACGACGGCGAGACTGCGGCGGGCGATCAGGGCAGGGGACATCGGCGGTTTCTCCGGAAAAAACCCGCGCCGGAGAGGAGGGTTCATGGGAGGTGGTCGACTCTCGGTGAGATGGCGCGGGACGGACGAATCCTAAGCGCAGGGGCCGGGCGAAGGAATTAGACAAATTGCCGCGCGACAATTTGTCGCATCCCCCGCGCGCGCGAAACCCGTTAGGATTCGCCCATGCGTAAGGGAGAGCGCCATGAACCAAAACCAGAACACACAGTCGTCTCAGCCGGAAATGGCTTCGTTGTTGCTCGGCGCGGGATTCGCGCTGGCATCGCTGATCATCCTGCCGGCGGTCGCGCAGCGGGTCGGCCTCGGGTCGAGCGTGACCATCGCCCTGCGTGGCGCGCTGATGCGGGCGGCCAACCGTTTTTGATGCGAGTGCTGGCGCAACGCTATTGAAACAGGGCAGACTTCGCGTCTGCCTTTTTGTTTTTCCGGACCATGAAGTTACGCATCCTGATGGCGGCCGTCCTGGCTGTTGCCCTGCTCGCCGGCTGCCAGCCGGGGCGCGATCCCAAATTGCCGGCCGGCGCCGATTTCGTGCTGCAGACCGCCGACGGCCCGCTCGACTCGAAGACCCTGCGCGGCAAGGTGCTGCTGGTCTATTTCGGCTACACCAACTGCCCGGATATCTGCCCGGCTTCGCTGGCGGCCGGTGGCAACGCCCTGAAGGCCTTGTCGCCGGAAGAGCGCGAGAAAGTCAGGCTGGTGATGATCTCGGTCGATCCCGAGCGCGACAGCGTTGGGCACCTCAAGGAATACACCGCCTTCTTCCATCCCGAGATGGTCGGCGCCACCGGCACGCCGGAAGAAATCGCCGCCCTGGCCAAGGCCTTCGGTGCCGGCTACATCCGGCAGCCGGCCAGGGCTGACGGCAGCTATGCCGTGGATCACACCACGTCCACCTATGTCGTCGGACCGGATGGCCGGCTGGCGCAGGTGATCGACCTCAACGCGGGCAGCGACGCCATTGTCGCCGCCGTCCGCAAGCTGCTGTGATGCGACCGTCCACGGTTGTCCTCGCCCTGCTCGCCGGGCTGGCGCTCGCCTTCGCGGTCATTTTTGGCCATTTTTCCGGGTCGACCGCAACCGACGCCGAACGCCTCGCCGCCAACCGCGCGCTGGTCGAACACTACGGCCTGACCGACCTGGCGCTGTTCACCGAGGCCCGCTACACGCGCCACCCGAGCCAGGCCGACCTGCATTCGGCCTTCCAGGATCACCCGTCCGCCCTCGAACATTTCCCGACCGGCTCGCTGGTTTCTCCCCGTTCCCTTCCCCTGTTCCGCGATGCATCCCTGGCTGGAAAAACAACTTCACCTGATTGACTTCACGCTGGCCTCGCTGGCCCGGCGCAAGACGAAGAACGTCGGCCTGCTGCTGGCCTACACGCTGATCGTCTTCGTGCTCGCCTCGCTGTCGCTGTTCACCCACGCGCTGCGCAGCGAGGCAAGCTACGTACTGGCCGGCTCGCCGGAGGTTATCCTGCAGCGCATGGTGGCCGGCCGCCACGACCTAATTCCGCCCGGCTATCTGGAGCGGATCGGGCGCATCCGCGGCGTGCAGAAGAAGGAAGGGCGGCTGTGGGGCTACTACTACGACCCGGTGGTCAACGCCAACTACACCTTCATGGCGCGTCCGGCGAGCGAGGTCGCCGACGGCACCATCATGGTCGGCAGCGCACTGGCGCGCGAGCGCGGGCTGGCGCCGAACAACACTATTTCCTTCCGCTCCTACGCCGGCAAGCTGTTCGGCTTCACGGTCGCCGCCGTGCTGTCGCCGGATTCCGAACTCCTCTCGGCCGACCTCGTGCTGCTCTCGGAAAACGATTTCCGGCGCTTCTTCGAATATCCCGAGGGGCACTACACCGACATCGCGTTGTCCGTCGCCAATCCGCAGGAAGTGCGCACCGTCGCCGCCAAACTGTCGACGGCGCTGCCCGATTCGCGCCCGATCCTGCGCGAGGAGGTGCTGCGCACCTACCAGAGCCTCTTCGACTGGCGCGAGGGCATCGTCCTTACCGTGCTGGCCGGCGCCATCCTTGCCTTCGCCATCCTCGCCTGGGAAAAGGCCTCCGGGCTGTCGGCCGAGGAGCGGCGCGAGATCGGCATCCTCAAGGCGATCGGCTGGGAAACCGGCGACATCATCCGCATGAAGGTCTGGGAGGGGCTCATCATCTCGCTGACGGCCTTCCTGCTCGGCGGCATCGCCGCCTATGTGCATGTCTTCCATTTCGGCGCAGCGGTGTTCGCGCCGGTGCTCAAGGGCTGGTCGGTGCTTTACCCGCGGTTCACGCTGGTGCCGGCGGTCGACGGCCTGCAGATCGCGACGCTGTTCTTCTTCACGGTGGTTCCCTACACGGCGGCGGTGCTGGTGCCGATCTGGCGGGCGGCGATCACCGACCCCGACGCGGTGATGCGCGCATGATCGAACTTACCAATATCCGCAAGGCCTTCAATCAGGGCCGCCACAACGAATACTGGGCGCTGCACGGCATCGATCTGAGCGTCGAGGCCGGCAAGGTCACGGCCCTCCGTGGCCCCAGCGGGTCGGGCAAGACGACGCTGTTGACCATCGTCGGCTGCCTGTCGCGGCCGACCGAGGGGCGCGTGCGTTTCAAGGGCGAGGACATTTCCGGCCTGCCGGAACGCTTCCTGACCGACATCCGCCGCCAGAGCTTCGGCTTCGTCTTCCAGCAGTTCAACCTGATCAAGGGGCTGTCGGCGGTCGACAACATCATCCTGCCCGGGATGCCGACCGGCCGCCCGCGCCGCGCCCTTGTCGAACGCGCCGACGAACTGCTCGACCAGCTCAAGCTCGGCCACCGCAGCCGTGCCCGGGTCGAGTGGCTATCGGGCGGCGAGCAGCAGCGCGTCGCCATCGCCCGCGCCCTGATCAACGACCCGGAAGTCATCATCGCCGACGAGCCGACGGCCAATCTCGACACCGCGCTGTCCAGGGAATTCCTCGCCATCCTCGAAGGCTTCACCGCCGCCGGCAAGACCGTGCTGTTGACCAGCCACGACCCGCTGGTCGTCGATTCGAGCGCCGTGCATCGCGTGGTCGGCATGCGCGACGGCCGCCTGACCGCCGACTGATGCTGTTCCAGCCGGCCATCATCGCGCTGCTGCTGGCCGCCGGCCTGGCGGTGCTGATGCTCGCCGGCGCCGCACCGTTCGCCGTGCAGGTCATCCGTCACTGGGACATCGACAGCGGCTCCGAACGCCAACTGGCGCTGGAGCGCCGTACCTACCTGTTCTCGACGCTGCTCGCCTTCGTGTTGGTGGCGCAGCTGGCGGCGCTGCTGCTGTTCGTCTTCAACGCCGACCGGCTGGCGGTGATGTTCGTCGGCGCCATGTGTGCGGTCGGCACGCTGAACGTCAATGCCTGGGGCTTTCCCTCGCTGCTCATGCAGATCGCCGTCTTCTTCCTCGCCGCCATGTGGCTGGCGCTCAACCATGTCGACACGCTGGCGCGTGACTACCCGCTGGTGCGCGTCAAGTACGCGCTGCTGCTCCTACTGCTGCCGATACTGGCCGTCAATTTCTGGGTGGAGTTGCAGTATTTTCTCGGCCTCAAGGCCAACGTCATCACCTCGTGCTGCGGCAGCCTGTTCTCCGGCGAAGGCAAGACCATCGCCGCCGAAGCCTCGGGCATGGAACCGGGGCCGGCGCTGGTGCTGTTCTACGCCGGGCTCGCGCTCGCCATCGCTGCCGCGCTGTGGCACTGGCGGCGCGCCTCGCGGCTCAGCGGCTACGCGACGCTGGCGGCCAGCGCCGCCGGTTTCATGGCGAGCATCGTCGGCGTGCTGTCGTTCGTTTCACTCTACATCTACGAGCATCCGCACCACCACTGCCCGTTCTGCATCCTGAAGCCCGAATACGATTACCAGGGCTATGCCCTATACGTGCCGCTCTTTCTCGCCACCGCCGCCGGGCTGGGCGCCGGGGCGATGCAGCCGTTCGCGCGCATCGCCAGCCTGCGCGCCGTGCTGCCCCGGGTTTCGTCCCAACTGGCGGGGCTGGCGGCGGCGGGCTACACTGCATTTGCCGCGCTGGCGACCTGGTTCGTGCTGCATTCCAACCTGATTCTGATCGAACACTGACATGCGCCTGTTTTCCCTGCTCCTGACCCTGATGCTCGCCGCCTGCGGCCCGGAGGCGCCCAAGACCAACATCAACATCGGCGCTAGCGCACCGGCCTTCCAAGCCGCCCGCGTCGACGGCACCGCTGCGCAGTTTCCCGCCGCCTTCGCCGGCAAGCCGCTGGTCATCCGCTTCTGGGCAGACTGGTGCAAGTATTGCGAAGGCGAGATGAAGGCCATCGAAGCCGTCTATCAGCGGCACAGGGACAAGGGACTGACGGTGCTGGCGATCAACGCCGGGCAGGATAAAAAGACCATCGATGCCTTTATCAAAAAGATTGGCGTCACTTACCCGGCGCTGCTCGACGAGAACTCGGCGATCGCCAGAAGCTACGGCGTGGTCGGCCTGCCGACGACCTTCTTCGTCGACGGCACGGGCATCGTCCGCGGCAAGATCGTCGGCGAGGCGGACGAGGCGACCTTCGAGCGCCATGTGCAGGAACTGCTGCGATGAGCGACCACGGTGCCTGCGACCTGTGTGGCCTCGATGTCGGGGTCAGGCCCTTCACGCTGAACGCGGCGGAGAAACAGTACCGCTTCTGCTGCGAGGGCTGCCGGGGAATCTACGAGATGTTGCATGACATCAAGGAAATATCCGTCGACAGCGACGATAATGATCCGAATAAATCCCGAAAGGAATGACCATGATGACCGAAGAAATGATGAAGCAGATGCCGCACATGATGGGTCAGGCCGGCCAGATGATGGGCCACCCGATGGCCACCGGCGCGATGATGGCCGCCACCGGCTTCGCCGCCGGGCGCGGCCTGCTCGGCACGACGCTGCTGCGCAACCCGCTGGCGCTGCTGGCGGTCGGCGCCGCTGGCGGAGTGGCGGCCGGCTTCTTGTTGTTCAAGTACCAGAAGGAGATCGTCGAGGGGCTGTCCAAGGTCAGCGGCATGGGCAAGGATTTCGCGTTGCACCAGAAGGAAAACCTCAACGACCTGATGGCCACCGCCGAAGAGAAGCTCGAAGGCCGCGCAACGCCGCCGGCCCCGGCCGCCGAGCAATCGCCCGCCGCCTGAGGAGAGGACATGCCGCAAGCCGCCCAACTGGCCGGACGCATCGTCGTCGTCCACCGTGAGCCGGGTTACCTGCGCCTGGAATTGCCGGGCGAACTTTGCGGCAGCGATGTCGCTGCCAACCTCGAGGCCGGCGTCGGGACGCTGGCCGGTATCACGACTGTTGCGGTCGACCCCGGTTGGAAGCGGATTTCCATCCGCTATGACGCCGCCGCGCTGAGCACCGCGCAAGTGGCCCGGCAATTGTTCGACGTGATCGACGCGCTGTCGGACGAAGCCGTTGCGCCGCCGGAAGCGCACGCCGAAGCGCCTGCCGCAGCACCGATAAACAGTGGCATCCAGCCCCTGCTCGACAAGGTCAAGGCAGCGATGATTCCGCCCGGCGAAGTGCCGGCCGGCTCGCTGCGCGCCCGTTTCCAGCCGATGGTCGAAAGCGCGCTGACCGAAAAGGCGGTGACCAACTTCTTCAACGACATCGTCGCCTTCTACCTGATCAAGGTGCATTGGGACCTCATCACCAAGCGCTGGCTGCAGAATCCGCTGGCCAACAGCAACGCCTGGCTGACGACCTTCTATCTCGTCTTCCTGCTGGTCCGCTACCGCAAGCGTCCATGAAGCATTGCCGCGTCGTCCATCGCCTGTCGCGCCGCATCCGGGTCATCGCGCCGTCGCTGGTCAGCGACGCGGAGCGCTGCTACATCCTGGAAATCCTGCTGCGCAAGCACCCGGCGGTGCAGGACGTGGCGCTGGTGCCCGACATCGGCTCGCTGGCGATCCGTTTCGACCCGGCCGCCTTGCCCGAGCAGCGCCTGCTGGCCACCCTCGACGCGGTACTCGGCAACCTGATCGCTGCGCCCAAGGCGCCAACAGCCCCTGTTGCCCCGGTCGACGGCCCGGTCAGCGAATGTTCGCTGGCCGTCGAAGGCATGACCTGCGCTTCCTGCGCGCTGCTGATCGAGATGAAGCTCAAGCGCGACCCGCGGGTGCGCGACGCGGCGGTCAATTTCGCCGCAGCGACGGTAACGGTGCACGGCGTCATCGACCGCGACGGGGTGGCGGACGTCGTCCGCCGCCTCGGCTACGAAACGCGCCCGATGGATACGCTGGCCCAGCGCCGCCTGCTCGTCGAGCGCGAGAAGGCGCGCGTCGAGGAGGCGAAGAAACGCTTCGTCCAGTCGGCGCTGCTGACGGCGCCGGTGATGATTTCCGGCATGCTGATGCACCGTTCGCCGGCGCTGCGCCTGATCGAGCTGGGCCTGTCGTCCGCCGTCCTGTTCGGCAGCGCCGACAGCATCTTCCGCAAGGCCTGGGCGCTCGCCAGGCAGGGCGAGGCCAACATGGACACGCTGATCGCCGTCGGTTCCGGCGCGGCGTGGGCCTACAGCATTCCCGGCGTGTTCAGGTTGCACCACCACGTTTATTTCGAGTCGGCGGCCGCCATCTGCACCTTCGTGCTGCTCGGCCGCTACATGGAGGAACGCGCCAAGGGCAAGGCCGGCGAGGCGATCCGCAAGCTGATCGAACTGCAGCCGGAAACTGCGCTGCGCATCGACGCTGACGGCAACGAGCAGGAAATTCCGATCGACGATGTGCAGGTCGGCGACATGTTGCGCGTGCGCGCCGGCGACAAGGTGCCGACCGACGGCAGGGTCATCGACGGGCAATCGGCGGTCGACGAAGCGATGATGACCGGCGAATCGCTGCCCGTCGCCAAGACCGCCGGCGACCAGGTGATCGGCGGCTGCCTGAACGGCAACGGCAGCTTCACCGTGCGCGTCACCGCAGTCGGCGGCGACACCGTGCTGTCCGGCATCGTCAAGCTGGTCGATCACGCCCAGGGCAGCAAGCTGCCGGTGCAGAAATTGGCCGACCGCATTTCGGCGCGCTTCGTGCCGGCGGTCGGCGGCATTGCCGGGCTGACCTTCGCCGGCTGGTCGCTGGCCGGCGCGCCGGTTTCCGCCGCGCTCGCCCATTCGGTCGCCGTGCTGCTGATCGCTTGCCCGTGCGCGCTCGGCCTGGCAACGCCGACGGCGATCATGGTCGGCACCGGGCAGGCGGCCCGGCGCGGCATCTACATCCGCAACGGCGAGGCGCTGGAAACCGCGGCCAAACTGAACACCGTCGTCTTCGACAAGACGGGCACGATCACCGAAGGCAAGCCGGCGGTGACCGACGCCTTCATCCTGGCCGGGATGGGTGAGGCGCGGCTGGCGGCGCTGATTGGCGCCGCCGAGGCCGGTTCCGAACACTTCCTCGCCCGCGCGCTGGCCGACTGGAGCCGGCCGCGCGCCACCCAGGCGCTGACGGCGACGGTCTTCGCCGCCCATCCCGGCCGCGGCGTCACCGCCGAGGTCGATGGCGTCGGGGTGGTCATCGGCAACGCCGCGCTGCTCGGCGAGCGCGGCATCGATGGTGCGCCGCTCGCCGCCGAGGCGGTGCGGCTTGCGGAGCAGGGCAAGACGCCGGTCTTCGTCGCGGTCGACGGCCGGGCGATGGCCATTTTCGCCATCGCCGACCAGCCGCGGCCGGGCGCCCGCGAGGCCATCGCGCTGCTGCACCGGCTTGGACTGAAGACGGTGATGGCCACCGGCGATCTCGAAGCGGTCGCCGGCCACGTCGCCCGCGAGGTCGGCATCGATCGCGTGCTGGCCCGCTGCACGCCGGCCGACAAACTGGCGATCATCCGCGACCTGCAGGCCGCCGGCGACAAGGTCGGCATGATCGGCGACGGCATCAACGATGCGCCCGCCCTGGCCGCTGCCGACGTCGGCTTCGCCATCGGCGGCGGGGCCGACATCGCCGTCGAGTCGGCCGATGTCACGCTGGTCGGCGGCGACATCGCCCGTCTCGCCGCCGGCATCGACCTCTCGCGGCGAACGATGGCGATCATCCGCCAGAACCTGTTCTGGGCATTGGGCTACAACGTCGTCGCCATCCCGGTCGCCGCTGCCGGCCGCCTCAACCCGATGATCGCCGCCGCAGCGATGGCGATGAGTTCGGTGTCGGTGGTCGCCAACTCGCTGCGCCTGCAACGCTGAGGCGCGGATTTTGGCCATTTTTTCCGGTTGACCGCAGCAGGATGCTAAAGGTGTGTCGTTTCGGACGGCCTTTTCTTGGCCAGCTTGCGTTGTAATGTGCGCCGATGCATTTTCAGGGCACGAGCGGTCCGCGATGTTGCCGCCATTCTCTCCTAGCGTTGGACTCTTAGTCTTGGTTTCGCCGTGCTGCTCGCCATCGTCAATGCACTCTGGCTAGAAGCGAAACTGGATAGGCAAACGTAAACGGAAATTTGATTCATTTAAAGCGGGGGCAGCCCCCCCGATGCGTTGGGCAAATTGTCCTGCGGCGGTTTGCCGCGCGACAATTTGCCGCGTTGCCCCGGGGGCTCTGGAGCCCGAGAATCGGGCCTGCAAGAAAAATACAAGAAAGAACTGTTCAGGAAAGTGGCAGGGTGTAGCGAGACCGTCAGTTGGCGGCTGTCGTTGTCACCCGGTCTTTCGTCAGGAATAAACCGCGTGCCTGCCGGCGAGGATTGACGAATTTGTCTTTCATGGAGCTCCGGAATCCGCCTCGGGTAATTCGGACAGCGTTCATCTTCGTGCTCTTGCAATAGACAACAACGCATAACACCAAGGGGATTCGATCATGTGCAAAGTGGTACCCGTTCATTGCGACGCACCCATCCGGGTTTCGCCCAGAAGCACCCGGATGACATTTACCGGGCGCGGCGCCATGATGGCCGTCGCGATTTCTGTATCGACCGGGGTAGCTGAAGCTCAGACGCCGGTGCTGCCCGAAGTCACAGTTGTCGACACGCCGCTTTCCGGTCCGCCGGTAGAACAGACCACAGCCGGCCCGGTACGCGGTTACCAGGCACTGACCGCCACCAGCGCGACACGCACGCCTACGCCGCTGGAAGAAATACCTCAGTCCATCCAGGTCATCACCCGGCAGCTGATGTCGGACCAGAACAACCTTTCGGTCGCCGACGCGCTGCGCAACGTGAGTGGCGTCCAGGGCACCAATCCTTTGCAGACACCCGCCTATAATTCGACCTTCATCCGGGGTTTTGCGGCCGAGCAGTGGATCGACGGCATGACGACCTACTACAACGGTGGAAACCGCGATTCGCTGATCAACGCGGAGCGGATCGAGGTGCTCAAAGGCCCGAGCGCCATTCTCTACGGAGGGGGCGTCGGCTCTCCGGTGGGCGGCGTCGTCAACATTGTCTCGAAGCTACCCACGAGCAGCGCGTTCTACAACGCGGGCATCGTCGTCGGAAGTCACAGCTACTACCAACCGTATTTCGACGTCAATCAGCCGCTCAATGCAGACGGCACCGTGTTGTTCCGGATGACGGGCGCCTACACCGGTGCGGATTCGTTCATCGACGTGCTGAATACCAGTGCCTATTCCCTCAGCCCGACCCTGACGTTTACGAACAACAGCGATACCCGCCTGATTCTGCAGGCGCAGTTCACCGACTGGCGGCAGCAGGAGTATCAGGCGCTCCCTGCGACCGGAACGCTGACCGGCGGGTTCCGGATTGCCAACAGTCTCTTTCCCGGGCCGTCCGATATCCCGAAATCGTACTCCAAGACGACGAGCGGAACAGTGACGCTCGAGCACACGTTCGACAAGGTCTGGTCGGGGAACATCAAGGCGCGGGCGAGCAAGACCGAATACAGCGAACTGGCGCAAAACTACGTCGGTACCGACTTCGCTGCGAATACGCCGTCGTTCCCGCCTTCGTTCTGGAACCTGCTGAACCTCGATCTCACTCAGGAACAGACCGAGTTTTCCGTTACCGCGAACATGCTTGCGCAGTTCGATTACGGTGTGAGCCGCAACAAGGTCGTCTTCGGCCTTGACTACAGCCGGGTCAAGGACCAAGGCTACATGCTGGCGGATTTCAACGATTTCTTCACGCTCGGCTTCGTTGACCTTGCCAGTCCCAATCCGACTTTCCAGCCGTACGCGCGGCCGTCGAATACGCCGATGAACACGGTGGCCGACGGGGACAACACCTACACGACAACCGGGGCGTACGTGCAACTGCAATCCACGATCTGGGATCGTCTTAACGTTCTCGCTGCGCTTCGCGTCGCCAACCTCAAGATCGACAGCTACTCGCCGGTGTTCATGCGCAGTGACGTCACCGACACGACCAAGGTGCTGCCGCGCATCGGCGTTGCCTACGAGGTGGCTGGCGGGGTTTCGGTCTTCGCCGGATACAGTGAAGGCATGAAGGGGAACCCGTTCGTCTTCTACGCAGGAACGCCCAAGCCGGAGGAATCCAAGCAGCTTGAGGGCGGCGTCAAGTTCAATACGGTGTTCGGACTCTCGGGTTCTGCCGCGCTGTTCCAGATCGACCGCACCGGGGTTCCGGTGGCGGTCGGCCTCGCGAGTGTTCCGGAAGGCGAGCAGCGTTCGCGCGGCTTCGACATGGATCTGCTTTGGCAGCCCAACCGGAACTGGCAGGTGCTGGCGAACTACGCCCATATCAACGCGACACTCACTAATGCGGTGCCGGGCGTCGCGCCTGCTGGCAACCAACTCAGCCTCGTTCCGGAGAATTCCGGGCGCCTGTGGGTCAACTACAGGTTCGGACCCGGGGCGCTGGAGGGCTGGCGCATCGGGGCGGGCATCTACGCGGCATCGAGCGCCTACGTGGATCTGGCCAACCAGTTCAGTACCAGCGGGTATTACACGGCGGACTCGACGATCGGCTACGAAAGCCGGCACTTCGACGTTTCAGTGACGGCAAAAAACCTGACCGGGCAGGACTACTACGTGCCATACAACTACTATGGAGGGCGAGTCGCCCCCGGGGACGAACGCAGCGTATTTGCGAATATCGCGTTCAAGTTCTGAGCGTGCTGACGGTGCCGATGCCAGGTTGCAAGCACATTGCTACGGACGGCTCTTGATCTTGGGAGAGGACTGATGGACAGACGAGACTTTCATGTGGCCGCGCTGGCAGGCGTGCTGGCGGCGTTGTCTGCCACTGCGCGCGCGGCGCCACAGGTACAGCAGTCGGATCCGGTTCACGACATGAGCGAGTTCCCGCCATCCTGGACGCGTGCCGACCGGATCGCGATGGTGCTCTATCCCGGGTTCACCGCGCTCGACCTCGTCGGCCCGCAGTACATGTTCGGCAACCTGATGGGCGCGACGGTTGATCTCGTTGCGGAAACCATGGCGCCCGTCGAAAGCGACACCAAACTCTCGATACTGCCGACTCGGACGTTCGAAGATTGCCCGCGGGATCTCGATCTGTTGTTCGTTCCCGGCGGCGGGCAGGGCACGCTAGCGGCCATGTCCAACGAACGCCTGATCGATTTTGTCGCCGACCGCGGGGCGCGTGCCGGACTGGTGACTTCGGTCTGTACCGGTTCGCTGGTGCTTGGGCAGGCTGGTCTGCTGCGCGGCTACCGTGCCACAAGCCATTGGGTCGCGCTCAGCCTGCTTTCAGACTTCGGAGCAACGCCTGTCAACGCGCGCGTCGTCGAAGACAGGAACCGCATTACCGGCGCCGGTGTGTCCGCCGGGCTCGACATGGGATTGCGTATCGTCGCCCGAATGCGCGATCGGGAATACGCGGAGGCGGTGCAACTGCTTGCCGAGTACGCGCCACAACCGCCTTTCAACGCCGGTTCGCCCGCAACCGCGTCACCAAAACTTGTGGCGATGACCGAAACCATGTTCGTGGGGTTGCTCGAACAGATGCGGGCGGTGTCAAAGCACGCCCGGTGAACGCTTCGGCGGCCTTGTCCGTGCGGCCCCGGCATCTTGTCGTCCAGTCATATTGCTGGCCGTTCAGACCAAGCCTTTTGCTAGACTACTTGTCTACTTAAAGGCGTTCCACCATGGATCATTCGCACCACCACGCCATCGCCGAGTTTTCGTATTGGCTCGCCTTCATGACCGGCCTGCTCGGCAGCGGGCATTGTCTTGGCATGTGTGGCGGGCTGGTTTCAGGCTTCTTCATGAAGCTCGGCGCGAAGGGGGTGTGGCCCTACCTGGCCTATCACGGGGCGCGGGTGAGCCTTTACGCGGCGGTCGGTATGGTCGCTGCGGCGATCGGCGCGGTGCTGGTATCGACCGGACAGATCGGCCTCTGGCAGGGCGCGCTGCAGATCGTTGCCGGGATCGTCGTCATCCTGCTCGGCCTCGACCTGCTCGGCGTATCGCCGGTACGCAACCGCCTCGGCTTCGCGCCGGTTGCCTGGCTGCGCAAGCAGTTCACCCTGGCGGTGCAGAAAGGCCCGGTGGTCGGGGCGCTGATCGGCGGCGCGATCAATGGCCTGATGCCGTGTTCGATGACCATGGCGATGGCGGTCAAGGCGACCACGGCGCCGTCCGTCCTCGAAGGCGGCCTGCTGATGCTGGCTTTCGGCGCCGGCACGCTGCCGTCGATGCTTTCCGCCTCCTTCCTCTTCGGCAAGCTCGGGCCGCGCCTGCGCGGCTGGTTGCTCAAGGGGGCGGCGCTGTTCGTCATCGCGCTCGGCGTGTCGACGCTATGGCAGGGGCTGCGCTACTACGCCGTGATGCGTAGCCTGATTGGCTAGGTGCGACGATTTGTCGCATTTCGGATGCATCGCTGAAGGCTAATATTCCCTGTATCCAATAACGAGAGGGAGAATGACCATGAAGCGCCGCGATCTGCTCAAGATTTCCATGCTGTCCGGTGTGGCCGCCGCAACGACCGGCCGCGCCGTTGCCGCAGACGCCTGTCCGGCGGACGGTACGCCCGCCCAGTTCGTTCCGAAGACGCCGCCCGATGCCAATCCATTGGAAAACGAACTGACGAAGCACCCGAAATGCCCGTACTGCGGCATGGATCGCAAGGAACACAACCGCGCCCGCATGCTCGTTCAGTATTCGGACAACCTGACTGACGGCGTCTGCTCCATCCATTGTCTGGCGCTGAGCCTGGGGCTCAACATCGACCGCGAACCGAAAATGATCTGGGGTCCCGACTACGCTTCGACAGTCGATCCGCGTCCGCTCTATCCGGTCGATCAACTGACTTACCTCATCGGTGCCGACCTCAAGCACGCGATGACCAAGCGCAGCAAGCACTCGTTTGCTTCCGCCGAGCAGGCAAAGGAATTTCAGGCCAAATTTGGTGGTTCACTGGCCAAGTTCGACGAGGCCTTGCGCGAGGCCTATGTCGACATGGCGACCGACGTCAGCATGATCCGCAAGATGCGTGAGGAGCGCCGCCAGCGGGCGGCGCAGCAGAAGCAGGGCTGATGCTGCGCCGCAGCCTGCTCCTGTGCGGCCTGCTGTTCTGGGCGTTCGCCGGATTCGCCCAGAACGTGCCGCGACCGGGGCCGAAGGATCTCTGCCCGGTGTGCGGCATGCTGGTGTCCAAGTATCCGAACTGGGTCGCTGTCGTCGTCTGGAAGGACGGCCACGCGCATTTCTTTGACGGCGCCAAGGACATGTTCAAGTTCCTGCACGACCTGCCGAAATTCGCACCCGGCCACCGCAAGGAAGACATCGTCGGCATCTACGTCACCGACTTCTACAATCTTGAGCGCATCGATGCGCGTCAGGCCTGGTTCGTGACCGGTTCCGACGTACTCGGCCCGATGGGCCACGAGTTCGTGCCGCTTGCAACGCGCGCGGACGCCGACGATTTTCTGAAAGACCACAAGGGGCGGGCCGTCGTTCCGTTCGCTGACGTGACCCCGCGTCTCGTCGAGCGGGTGGACAGCGGCAAGCCCTGAGATTCGGCGGGTTTACCCGCCTGTTGCGGTCGACAGCGAAAAAGGGGCAAAAATCAGCATGGCTTTGGCTTGACGCCGCTTCACCCCGGCGCGCTCAGAACTTGAAGTTGAGGTTGGCGGCGAGGAATAAAATGCCGGCCGGTTGTTCGTAGGAGCCCGCCAGGTTGCCACGCCCGCCGATGACGGGCGGCAGGCCGGACAGGTTGGTCTTGAGCGAGCCGGCGTACAAGTATTCGGCGCTCAGACCCCAGTTGAAGGTTTTCGATTCCTCGAACTGGCCACCGAAACCGAAGCGCCAGGCGGCGTTGGCCGGGATGGCGGGCGGGATGTTGTTACTGTCCTGGAATTCGCTGTCGTAGGCGATGCCACCCATCAGCGTGACGCGTTCGCTGGCGCGATACTGTGTTCCGGCCGCAAGGTGCCAGGTGTCCTTGTAATTGCGGTCGGCAGTCAGCGAAACCGGATTGTTCGAGTCGATGCCGACATCGACCTGGCCGAACCTGGACCATTGCTGCCAGCCGACGCTGCCGAGCAGCGCCCATTGGTCGTTGATCTCATGGTAGAGGCCGGCATTGACGCCCTGCGGAACGTTCATGCCGAGATTGACGTTGGCGTCCTGCAAGCCGCGCGCGCGTAGCACGCTGCTGAGCACCGGCCCGGTGCCCGAGCATTGCGCCGGTGCATCGAAATCGAGCTTGATCTGCGAGTTGTAGGTGATGCCGAGGCGGGTGCCGGGGTTGAATTCGTAGAGCAGGCCAAGATTGCCGCCGAAACCCCAGACGTTATCGTCGAGCGTGAGTTGGCCGTCCGGGCCGAAGGCGTTATTGATGCCGACGACGGTTTTGAAGGCGCCGCGCATGGCATTGACGGAGGCGCCGACGGACAGCTTGTCATTGACGCGATAGGCCACGGCCGGCACGAAGGAGACGCCGATCAGCGTCGATTCCTGGGTGCGGTAGCGACCGGCCCAGCCGTCGTTGTACTTGATCGACAGCCCGAAGTTGCCGGTTAGCGCCATGCCGACCTTGAGGTCGGGCGAAATACTGTGCGAATAGAAGAAACCGCCGCCCGGGAACCACCCGATGGCATTGCCGCCGCCGCTATTACCCAGGCCCGGCGAGGTACCCGACGGGTCGACCGAAAAACTTGCATTTCCGTAAAGCGCCTGCAGGCCGACCGTAAGCTGGTCGCCTTCGAGCCGCGTCATGCCGGCAGGATTGGTGAAGACGGTGGCGGCATCCTGGGCGCGGGCGGTGTAGCCGGCGGAGGCCAGGCCGACATCGGCGGTGCCGATTTCGTAAAGCAGCAAGCCGCCGGCATCGGCGTTGCCGATCGTCATGGCGGCCATGGCCAAGACGCTTGCCAATTGGATGGTCTTGATGCGCTTCATCGCTAGTCTTCCCTTGAAGTCGGAGGTTTATTCGAATCGGGTGGCAGATATTCTCTCATGTTGTCGCCACGCCTGGAACTTTTCCGGTTCCCCTTACACCGAATAATGAACGGCTAGCCAGATGGTCGTCTGTTCCGGCGCCGTCCAGTCGACGCGGTGCCGGCGGTGCGCGGCAATGTCCAGGTAATCGCCGGCTTTCAGGTGGCGCGCTTCGCTTTCGTCGGCGAAGCGCAGCCTGGCTTCCCCCTCGATCAGCAGCACCCATTCGCCATCGGGCTGGTCGTACCAGAAGCCTTCGGGGCTGCTCTGGCCGGTGGAGACGATGCGTTCGATACGCAGGCCCGGCCGCTTGAACAAATCCGAAAATTGCTCGTTTTTTGCCGTCGACCGCAACAGGCCGGCAAAGAGGTTGTCCATCAGGCGTGGGCCTTGGGCAGATGCTTTTTCAGCCAGGTCACGGCGTCGTCCACATAGGTGAAGACGACCGGGATCACCAGCAGGCTCAGGAATGTCGAGGTGATCAGGCCGCCGATGACGACGATGGCCATCGGCGCGCGGAAGCTGGGGTCGGTACCGAGCCCGATGGCGATCGGCAACATGCCGGCGCCCATCGCGATGGTGGTCATGATGATCGGCCGCGCGCGCTTGCGGCAGGCGTCGAGCAGGGCGCTCCAGCGATCCAGCCCGTGCTCGCGGCGGGCCAGGATGACGTAGTCGATGAGCAGGATCGAGTTCTTGGTGGCGATGCCCATCAGCATGATGAGGCCGATCATCGACGGCATCGATAGCGCCGTCTGCGTGACGAACAGTGCCAGGAAGGCGCCGGGCACGGACAGCACCAGCGCGGCCAGAATGGTGACCGGCTGCACGAAATCCTTGAACAGCAGCACCAGCACGATGTAGATGCAGAGCACGCCGGTCGCCATGGCCAGCGCGAAGCTCTGGAACAGTTCGCCCATCGCCTCGGCGTCGCCGACCGTGGTCTGCAGGATGCCGGGCGGCAGCTTGGTCAGGCTGGGCAAGGCAAGTGCCAGCCGTTCCACCTCGCCCAGCGGCTGGCCATTCAGTTCGATCTCGAAATTGACGTTGCGCAGGCGGTCGTAGCGGTCGATCTCGGCCGGGCCGCCGGCCAGGCTCAGCGTAGCGACGTTGCCGATCATCACCGGGCCGTTCTTGCCGGGGACAGTCAGGCGCTCCAGCAGAGGCAAGTCCTGGCGGGCTTCCGGCGGCAGCTTGACGACGATGGGGATCTGGCGCTGCGTCAGGTTGAGCTTGGCAATGTTCTGGTCGTAATCGCCGGCGGTGGCGATGCGCAGCGTGTCGGCGATGACCGCCGACGTGACGCCGAGGTCGGCCATGCGGGCGAAATCCGGGCGCACGACGAGTTCCGGGCGCACCAGGCTGGCGGTCGACGTCACGGCGCCGATGCCGGGCAGGGTGCGCAGTTCGCGCTCGACGGTACGGGCATGGTCGGCGAGCAGCGCACCGTTTTCGCTGGCCAGGACCAGGATGTATTTTTCGTTGGAGCCGCCCAGGCCGACCTTGATCTGAACGCCGGGCAGCACGGCCAGCGCCTCGCGCAGCTGACGCTCGACTTCCTGCTTACGGACGCCGCCGCGTTCCTTGCGCGGCGTCATGTTGATGGTCAGCGTCGCCTTGCGCACCTCGGGCGCGCCCTTGGGCGCAAAGGGGTCGCTGCCGGCAGCACCGCCGCCGATGGCGGTGTAGACCATCTTCACGTGCGGGTTCTGCTCGACGATGCGGCGCGCTTCTTCCGCTGCGGCGAAGCTTTCCTTGAAGGTGCTGCCGGGCGGCAGTGCGATATAGACCTGCGTCTGCGAAAGATCGTCCGGCGGGATGAAACCGGTCGGCAGCAAGGGCACCAGCGCGAACGAGCCGATGAAGAAAACGACGGTCGCCAGCGTCGTTTTCAGCCGGTGCTTGAGGCACCAGGACGCCCACTCGGTGTAGATCTTTAGCCAGCGCGGGGCAAGATGCTTGTCTTTCGGCGGTTTGAGGATGTAGGCGGCCATCATCGGGGTCAGCATGCGGGCGACGACCAGCGAGAAGAAGACGGCAATGGCTGCGGTCCACCCGAACTGGACGAAGAATTTGCCGGCTACGCCACTCATGAAGGCGGTCGGCAAAAAGACGGCAATCAGCGTGAAGGTGGTGGCGATCACCGCCAGGCCGATCTCGTCGGCGGCTTCCATGGCTGCCTGCAGCGGCGTCTTGCCCATGCGCAGGTGGCGCATGATGTTCTCGATCTCGACGATGGCGTCGTCGACCAGGATGCCGACGACCAGCGACATCGACAGCAGGGTGACGACATTGAGCGTGAAGCCCATCAAGTACATCGCGGCAAAGGTCGGAATGATCGACAGCGGCAGGGCGGTGGCCGAGACGAAGGTGGCGCGCCAGTCGCGCAGGAACAGCCAGACGACGATGACGGCGAGGATGGCACCTTCGATCAGCAGCGCCATCGAGCCTTCGAAGTTTTCCTGCACCGGATCGACGAAATTGAAGGCTTCGGTAATCGTGAAGTCCGGGTAATCCTTTTTCAGCTTTTCCAAGACCTCGCGCACGCCCCGCGCTACGTCGACCTCGCCGGCGCCCCGGCTGCGCACAATCTCGAAACCGACGACCGGCTTGCCGTTGAGCAGGGCGGCCGAGCGTTGCTCCATGACCGTGTCGCTGACCACGGCAACCTGATCGAGGCGAATCCGCCGGCCATCGCCGAGGGCGATTTCCATCTGCCCGAGCTCTTCCGCCGTACGCACGGTGGCGATGGTACGCACCGATTGCTCGACGCCGCCGACATCGGCGCGCCCGCCCGAGCCTTCCTGCTGAATCTGCCGCAACTGGCGCGATACCTCGGCCGCCGTGGCGCGCAACGCGAGCAGACGGGCCGGGTCGAGCTCGACGCGAATCTCGCGCGTGACGCCGCCGACGCGCGCCACGGCACCAACGCCGCGCACGCTGAGCAGTGCCTTGGTCACGGTGTTGTCGACGAACCACGACAGCGCCTCGTCGTCCATGCGCGTCGAGGCGATGGTGTAGGTCAGGATCGGCGCACCGGCCAGGTTCATCTTGGAGATGACCGGATCCTTGAGGTCGCCCGGCAGGTCGGCACGAATGCGGGAGACCGCGTCGCGTACGTCGTCGAGCGCCTCCTGTGTCGGTTTCTCGAGGCGGAACTCGACGTCCACGATGGCGGTGCCGTCCTGAACCTTGGTGTAGATGTGCTTGACGCCCTGCAGCGTGGCGACGGCATTCTCGATCTTGCGCGCCACCTCGGTTTCCATCTGGGCCGGTGCCGCGCCGGGCAGGGTGGCCGTGACCGATACCGTCGGCAGGTCGATATCCATGAACTGCTGGATCTTCATAGCCTTGAAAGCCACCAGACCGGCCAGCGTGAGCATGACGAACATCAGCACCGCTGGGATCGGGTTCCGGATCGACCAGGCGGAAACGTTCATGTCGGCGCTTTGGCGTCGGGTTGGGCGGGAACGACGCGCACGGTGTCGCCGTCGGCCAGGAAGCCGGCGCCGCTGCCGACCACCTGGGCATTCGCGTCGAGGCCGGTGACTTCGATGCGGTCTCCGGCACGGCGGCCGGTGCCGACTTTCACGCGGCTGACCTTGGCCAGGCCGTCGCTGAGCGGTTCGATGCGGAAGACGTAGGCGAAACCCTCGTTCAGCAGGACGGCCGATTGCGGCAAGGTCAGCGCAGGTTGCTGGTCGAGAATGAACTCGCCACGCGTGAACATGCCGGCACTCAGCGCGGTGCCTGCATCGGGCTGGAGGTCGACGTAGACCAGGCCATTGCGGGTCTGTGGGTCGACCGTGGGCGAAACGGTGCGAATCCCACCGCGAACGACCGTGCCGGTTGGCGTTTCCAGGCGCGCCGGATAGCCGGGCTGCAGGCGGTTCAACTCGGCGGCCGTGACTTCGGCACGCCATTCCAGGCGGCCGCGCCGGATCAGGCGGAAAAGCTCCTGCCCGGACTGGGTCAAGGAGCCGACCGTGGCGCTGCGCGCGGAAATGATGCCGTCGTCCGGCGCGACGACGATGGACTTGGATCGGCGCAATTCGGCAGAGGCCATGCGCGCCTTGGCGGCGTTCAGGCGGGCCAGCGCCGTATCGGCGGCGGTCTGGGTCTGGATGCCTGCCTGCGCGCTGTAGAAGCCCTTCTCGCGCAGTTGCGCCGCACGCTCGTTCATCGCCCTGGCCTCGGCCAGGGTCGCGGCAGCTTCGGCCACCGCAGCGCGGCTCTCGGCGAGTTCACTATCGACCGCATCGCTGGCGATGCGGGCCAGAACGTCGCCCCTCTGCACCACGTCGCCGACGTTCGCCAACACCTCGGTAATCCGGTAATTGTTGATTTCCGGGCTGATGACCGCTTCCTGCCAGGCAACCACGTTACCGCTGGCGGGAAGTTTCTGCGGCCAGGAAAGCAATTCCGGTGCAATTGCCGTAACCGTGAGCGCCGATTTCGAGTTGAGCTGCCTTGCTGGCGATCCCTCGTCCTTGCAGCCGGCCAGTCCGATGACGGCCAGTGCGACACATAGTGCAAGCGTTCCGTTTCTCATGGCGTGGTTTCTGACCGTGGGTTGTGCATTGAAAGGAATTTAAGCCATCAGTTCCTGATTCCAGGCGAAAACATCATACGCCCTGCTTCAGGCTGGCCTCAATGAAGCCGTCGAGGTCACCATCGAGGACGCCCTGCGTATTGCCGACTTCGTAGTTGGTGCGCAGATCCTTGATGCGGCTCTGATCGAGCACGTAGGAGCGGATCTGGTGGCCCCAGCCGATGTCGGACTTGGCGTCTTCCAGCTTCTGCTGTTCGGCCTGCTGCTTGCGCAACTCGAATTCGTAGAGGCGGGCGCGCAGCATTTGCCAGGCTTCGTCGCGGTTGCGGTGCTGCGAACGGTCGTTCTGGCACTGCACGACGATGCCGGTCGGGACGTGGGTCAGACGTACGGCGGAGTCGGTCTTGTTGATGTGTTGGCCGCCGGCGCCGGAGGCGCGGTAGGTGTCGGTGCGCACGTCGGCCGGGTTGATGGCGATTTCGATCGAGTCATCGACTTCCGGGAAGACGAACACCGAGGTGAAGCTGGTGTGGCGGCGGGCGTTGGAGTCGAAGGGCGACTTGCGGACCAGGCGGTGGATGCCGGTTTCCGTGCGCAGGGTGCCGTAGGCGTAGTCGCCGGTAAATTTGACGGTGGCGCTCTTGATGCCGGCGACATCGCCTTCGGATTCTTCCATGACTTCCACGGCGAACCCTTTTTTCTCGCCGTATTTCAGATACATGCGCAGCAGCATCGCGGCCCAGTCCTGCGCTTCCGTGCCGCCGGCGCCGGCCTGGATTTCCAGGAAGCAGGGCATCGGGTCGGACGGGTTGTTGAACATGCGGCGGAATTCGAGGGCGGCGACTTTGGCTTCGAGCGTTGCGTTGTCGGCCTCGACGGCAAGCAGGGTATCCTCGTCGCCGTCTTCCTTGCCCATGTCGAATAGCTCGCGGCCGTCGTCGAGCCCGGTCTGGACTTCCTCCAGCACCAGCACGATGTTTTCCAGCGATTTCTTCTCGCGCCCGAGTTCCTGGGCACGCTTGGCGTCGTCCCAGATTTTCGGGTCTTCCATCTCCTGGTTAAGGAGGGTCAGGCGCTCGCGTTTCTGGTCGTAGTCAAAGATACCTCCGCAGCTCGGCGGCGCGCTGCGCCAGGTCGTCGAGCTTGTTGGAGATACTGTTGATGTGTTCGGCTTCCATGATGCTGTTCTCGGGCTATTTCAAAGGCACAATTATAGCCGGGGCGGGGCGGGCTTGGATTGACTGGGGCATGCCGGGCGGGGATACTTGAATGTTCAGGCGCCGCCGGGCGCCGTTTTTTTCCGTGCAGGAACCGCCAAAATGCTAGAAAAACTCGCCTCGTTCGCCGGTATTCAAGGGCCGGTCGTCGTCATCGTCATGGATGGCTACGGGCTGCCCAAGACCGATGTCGGCAGCGCCATCGCCGCCGCCAGAAAGCCGACCCTCGACCGCCTGTTCGCCGGTTACCCGAACATCCGCCTGCGCGCCCACGGCACCGCCGTCGGCATGCCGTCCGACGACGACATGGGCAATTCCGAAGTCGGCCACAATGCCATCGGCGCCGGGCAGGTTTACAGCCAAGGCGCGGCGCTGGTCGCCAACGCGATTGCCGATGGCGCCATCTGGCAGGGCGAGGCGTGGCAGCAGATCGTCGCCGGTGCCAAGGCCGGAGCCAATGGAAACGCGGGCGTGATCCATTTCATCGGCCTCTTTTCGGACGGCAATGTGCACAGCCACATCGATCATCTCAAGGCGATGGTCGTGCAGGCCAAGGCCGAAGGCGTCAAGACCGTGCGCATCCACGCGCTGATCGATGGCCGCGATGTGCCGGAAACCAGCGCGCTGGAATACGTCGTGCCGTTCGAGGCTTTCCTCGCCGAATTGTCCACCGATGGTTTCGATGCCCGCATCGCCTCCGGCGGCGGTCGCCAGTACATCACGATGGATCGTTACGACGCCAACTGGGCGATGGTCGAACGTGGTTGGAAGACCCACGTCCTTGGCGAAGGCCCGCAGTTCGCCAACGCAACAGCGGCGGTCAACGGTCTGCGCGAGCAGAATCCCGGCACCATAGACCAGGATCTGCCGGAATTCGTCATTGCCGAAAACGGCCAGCCGATTGGCACGATCGAAGACGGCGACTCGGTGGTTTTCTTCAACTTCCGCGGTGACCGCGCCATCGAGATCACCCGCGCTTTCGAAGAAGCCGTTTTCGACAAGTTCGACCGCGTGCGCGCGCCCAAGGTGACCTACGCCGGCATGCTGCAATACGACGGCGACCTCAAGCTGCCGGCCCGCTTCCTGGTCGCGCCGCCGGCGATCAAGGACACTTCGGGCGAATGGTTCAGCAAGCTGGGCCTGACGCAATTCGCCTGCTCGGAAACGCAGAAGTTCGGTCACGTCACCTACTTCTGGAACGGCAACCGCTCCGGCAAGTTCGCGGGTGAAACCTGGGAAGAAGTGCCGAGCGACGTCGTGCCCTTCGAGCAGCGCCCGTGGATGAAAGCGGCCGAAATCGCCGATGCGATGATCGCTGCCATCCAGTCCGGCCAGTACAAGACCCTGCGCTGCAACTTCGCCAACGGCGACATGGTCGGCCACACCGGCAACTTCGAGGCCGCGACCATCGCCATCGAGGCCGTCGACCTCTCACTGGCGCGCGTGCTGAAGGCTATCGACGCGGCCGGCGGCGTGGCGCTGATCACCGCCGACCACGGCAACGCCGACGAGATGTTCGAGCTCGACAAGAAGACCAAGCAGCCGGCGCAGAACAAGGATGGCAGCTTCAAGGCCAAGACCGCGCACACGCTCAACCCGGTGCCGCTGATCCTCTATGACAACGCCACCGGCGGCAAACTCGGCCTGCAGCAGACCGACACCTGCGGGCTATCGAACATCGCCGCCACCGTCGCCAATCTGCTGGGCTACGAGAAGCATCCGGCGTGGGATGACAGCGTACTGGTCGTCCGCTAGCGCCGCCAGTAGCCGCACAAAACAATGGGCGCGTTGCCGCGAGGTACGCGCCCATTTTCGATGCTTTTTGGCGGTCGACCGCAACAGGCCGCTCGTTTGCCGCGTCAGTGCGTAAAATCGCATCCGCCGCCAACCTCGAAAGAACAAAACCATGAACCCGCCCCTCTACGACATCCCGCTCAAACGCCTCGATGGCAGCCTGACCACGCTCGCCGCATTCAAAGGCCAGGTGCTGCTGATCGTGAACCTCGCCTCGAAATGCGGCTTCACCCCGCAATACGCCGGCCTCGAAAGCCTGTTCGAGAAGTACCACGAGCGTGGCCTGCAGGTGCTGGGCTTTCCCTGCAACGACTTCGCCGCGCAGGAGCCGGGTAGTGCTGAGGAAATCCAGAGTTTCTGCAGCACCAGCTACGGCGTCCGGTTCCCGCTCTTCGAAAAAACCCAAATCAACAGCGAACCCCGCCACCCGCTCTACGCCGCCCTGATTGCCGCCCAGCCCGCCAGCGTTGCCCCCGCCAACAGCGATCTGCGCGATAAGCTCGCCGAATACAAGCTGCTGCCGCAGAACGAAAGCGACGTGCTGTGGAATTTCGAGAAATTCCTGGTCGACCGCAACGGCGAAGTCATCCACCGCTTTGCCCCGGACGTGACGCCGGACGATTCCATGCTGATCGCCGCCATCGAAGCCGCCCTCAACTGAAGCGCCTCCATGCCGAACACCAAACCACGCCCGCGCGTGCCGAAGCCCGACGTCTGTCAGCCCACCGGCAGCGCAGAGCTGCCCATGCTCGACGTCTATATGCCGATGATGAAATCCTCTGCCATCGTCGCCGCCGGGCGCCTCGGCCTCTTTGAAGCCCTCGCCAGCGGCCCGCTAAGCGTCGCCCAGCTCGCCGAAAAAATCGAGTCCAGCAGCAAAGGCACCGCCACCCTCGCCGATTTTCTGATTGCCCTCGGCTACCTCGAAAAGCAGGGCGGGCTGCTCGCCAATACCGAAAGCACGCAGCGCTGGTTCACCAGCCGGGGCCAGGTCGACTACACCCCAGGCCTGCTGTGGACGCACGAAGCCTGGCCGATGATGGGCGGGCTGGCCGAAGCCGTGCGCAGCGGCCACCCCGAGCGCACGCTGTGGGATGCGATGGTCGAACACTCCCATCTCGGCGAAATTTTCTCGTCCTACATGGCCGCCTTCGCCTCCGACCTCGGCCCCGATCTGCTCAAGCATGTGCCGGTCACGCCGGCACAGCACCGCCTGCTCGACCTCGGCGGCTCGCACGGCCTGCACGCCATCCGTTTCTGCCGGTGCTACCCGCAGCTCAGCGCCGTCATCGTCGACCTGCCGAGCGCCCTCGGCGACACCGGCACCACCATCGCCCGCGAGCGACTTGCCGAGCGTATCCAATTGCGCCCCGGCGATCTGCAGGAAGAGGACTGGGGCGGCGAACACGATCTCGTCTTCTACCTCTCGGTCGCGCACAACCACAGCGCCGAAGAAAACCGCCACATCATCGAGCGCATCGGCCAGACCCTCAGCCCCGGCGGCCTGCTCGTCATCCACGAATACCTGACCGAAACCCCGCAAGACGCCCTCGACGCCGCCTTCCGCCTGACCCTGCTGCTGGAAACCGGCACCCAGACCTACGGCTATATGCAGTATTGCGACTGGCTGACTACCGCCGGATTCCAGTCGGTGAAACGTATCGACCTGAATCCGAAGGAAAAGGGATCGCTGATTCTGGCGCGGCGGTAGCTCAACGTTCCAGCGCAGCGTTAGCCCGGATTAACATTGGATTTCCCAAGATTGCATACAGAGCAAAGTGTTTGCAGGTTTTCCAACACTGTCTCACCGCCCTTGCTCCACGGGAATATATGGTCGACATGAAGCTCAACCCCTGTTGTGAGTGCCGGACTTGCGCCGCACGCGCAACAAGTAAAGCGGTCGCGTTGAAGCACATGCCAGCGAAGGCGGAGCGACGGGTCTCGGCCTGTTGTGCGCCGAGTAGCCTCTGAGCCAGATTGAATAGTCGATGGCTCGACACCTGTGCCATTAGCGAAATTAACGAATGCTTCAAGTGATGCTGTCCAAGACCCAAACCGGCGGTTGTATGGGGTCTGGGAGATCGTAGACGGTGGTGATGACAACTCGCTACGGCGCGGTTGCCGGCCACGATGCTGCCACAGGACAAGAAGGTTCTCGAATAGACGGTCGTCCGAAATGTCCCTTTCGTTGGACAAAGTTAGACCGGCGAGACGGAGGCCTTCGTTCCACGAGCCAAATCTACGGATGACAGTGCTGTAGTCATAGGCACCAAATTCTCCATACTTCTTTTGAGGCACGGTGCTTGAGTTTAGTGATTGAGCAACCCGCTGGAGATCAGCGATCAATTCAGCGTCCGAAACGGGGGCGCCAGAAACGCGAGATAGTTTGAAAGCCGGCGCAGTCATGAAAGCGGAATAATAGGGTCAGACCACTGTTGGGCTTACGCCGCCAATGGCAACTTTGGCGGTTGAATCAGGCATTCAGCAGGAATGCCGAGCTTGTGGTGGAGCTTCCAGATCATATTCAGGGTCAGGGGGCGTTTCCGGTTCAGAATCTCGTAGACGCGATTCAGGCGACCGATATACGGCACCAAGTCTTTGGGTGTCAGACCGGCCTGATCCATCCGGAATTTGATGGCTTCGACAGGGTCGGGCAATTCAATGGGGTAGTGCTTGGCCTCGTAGGCTTCAACAAGCGTGAGCAGCACTTCAAAGCGATCGCCCTCTGCCGAGCCCGGCACCGGTTCGTTGTCGAAGAAGGCGGAAATTTCGCGCAGCGCGGCCTTGTAATCCTCTTCGGTCTTGATCGGGCGAATTTCCATAGTCAATCCTCCATTTCTACATTTTCGGCATCAATCGCGTCGTACCCTTTGTGCGTGCCGATGAATTTCACGTATACAGCTTGGTAGTGATATGCGACTGACACCACCAAGCGATAGTCGTTGCCTTTGATATTGAACACCACTCGCTTGTTCTTCAGGATGCTGGCGCTACGGTATTGCTCCTTGATTTCGGCTGGTTGCGACCAGCTTGCCTTCCTGGCTTCATCCACCCACGACTTTAGAGATTGCTCGGAATCCGGATGCTTCTCCCAGAAGGCTCTCAAGTATTTGACGGCGACGATGTGCATGAGCGAAGTTTAGTCCCAAATTGGGATTCGTCAACTTTTCAAGCATTTCCCTGCGCCCGTCAGCCAAGTTAATTCCAAGCTCGGATTTGCAGCCTGCATCGTGTTAAACGGCGTCGCTGAAGAATTAGGCGGCAGTTTTTGGCCCTGTTGCGGTCGACCTCGAAAAACAGGCAAAAATCAAATTTGCCGGGGGTACCAGTTTCTATGTACAAGCCTGCCATCTTGCCTGTCCTTGAGCGGAAAGGGCGCATGTCCGTGCACCAAATCAAGGCGCGAATTGTTCGTTAACTCACTGATTTAGTGCAGATTGTTGGGCGTGACGGTTGTGCGGTTAATTGTAAGCGCTTGATTAATTTAATAGTTGACAGTTTTTCTCGGGTTAGCCCGGTTATTGCTTTTGTTTGGCAGTGCATCCATCGCAAGTCGCACGTCGCTCCCACAAGGTCACCGTCAACTCAACCCGTCATTCAGTATCGCTTCGAACGTCCTTCTTTTGCTTTTCCAACATTGCTTTAAAGGAAATGTCATGCCCAACCGTCCGATACGTGAAGTCATAGGCAATCGCCCTTTCCCCACCGTTTTACCCACCAATACGATCCGCGAATGCGCCTTCATCATGAAGGAGTGGCATTCATCCGCCGTGCTTGTCGCCGAGGGCGGCAAGTTGCTCGGCATTTTTACGGAGCGCGACATCGTGTTCCGCTGCGTTGCGCTCGGCTGTCCGCTCGATCTAATCCCGGTCGCCAAGGTCATGACAGCCAATGTCCAGACGATCCACGTCGACAAGCCCTTCGGGCATGCGCTGCACCTGATGTACGAAGGCGGCTTCCGGCACATGCCGGTGGTTGACGACGATGGCGACGCCGTCGGTCTGGTGTCGGCGCAGGACGCACTGGCGCTCGATGGGTTTCAACTGGAACAGGAGTTGGTGCGACGCGAGGAAATTACCGTCCTGCTGTAGCGTGCCTGAGTCCTGCATGGAAAGAACTCTCCACCACCTCAATCTGTAGCGCTCTCTCTCCCTGACAGTTGAGGTTTTGACCCGCCATGCCGGCGGGTTTTTTTGCTAATGGCAGGCGTGGACGGGGAGTTTCTTGCGTGGCGAGGCGGAAACTCCGGCTCTCAAAATGGCGACAACGTCGCCACCACCTTGCCGGGCTCGATCCGCACCGACTTCAACAGCCGGCGCACCGTGGCTTCCTGCAAGCTGGCGTCTTCGCGCAGCACGTACACCGGCTTGTCGCGGAAATAGGCTTTGAGTAGCTGGGTGACGGCGCGGCGGATGTTGGCTTCGTATTCGCGGGGGAGGGCGATGGATTCGACAGAATCGGCGGTCGGGTTGTCGAGATAGAAGGCCTTGGCCTGGTCGTCGTAGCGGATGCCGGCGTTGCCCTTGACCTCGACCGGGATCGGCGGGTTGCCGAGCAGCGCGATGTCCATTTTGGCGCCGATGCCGGCGCGGCCTTCGGGCACGCCGAGGCGGATGGCGGGCGGTTCGCGCAGCGTGGCGGCGATCAGGCCGGGGTAGCGCATTTCGGTCTTGGTGTTGCGGGCCAGCGCGGCCTGGACTTCGGGTTCGGTGAAGGTGATTTCCTTGTCCAGCAGGCCGGCGCTGGCATGGGTTGAGAGCGCCAGTAGCGCGGCGCAGAGGATGGCGGTGAGTGTGGTTCGCATGGGCTTCCTTGGGTGCAGGCGCCAGTCTGCCCGGTTTGATGCAGGTCATGCAATGCCCGAAGAAGCGCGTTGACTGGCAT
>Ga0209202_1000258_pt1 | contig 49627 bp, 47 predicted proteins | sample AD_UKC032_MetaG_FD_184416 | JGI IMG/M metagenome (GOLD analysis project Ga0209202, IMG submission 184416) | Active sludge microbial communities of municipal wastewater-treating anaerobic digesters from USA - AD_UKC032_MetaG (SPAdes) (version 2) | ecosystem: Engineered > Bioreactor > Anaerobic >... | reverse complement strand
ACGGCGGAACCAGACGAGGGCTTTTTCGAGATTCATGGTTGGTTTGTACCCCGGCGGCGATTAAAATTCCAGCATGGATAGCGTTAATCTTACCGATAACTTTCTGATCGCCATGCCGACGCTGGAGGACCCCTATTTTTCCAATGCGCTGGTCTATATCTGTGAGCACAATGAGCACGGGGCGCTGGGGATTATCGTGAATCGGCCAATCGACATGAATCTGGCCGGCCTCTTCGACAAGATCGACATCAAGCTCGAAGCCGACAGCCTGGCCAACTTGCCGGTTTACTTCGGTGGCCCGGTACAGCTAGACCGCGGATTCGTCCTCCACCGCCCGGTCGGTCAGTGGCAATCGACGCTGGCCATCAACAGCGAAATCGGGCTGACCAGCTCGCGCGACGTGCTGGCGTCGGTCGGCAGCGCCGGCCTGCCGGCGGAAATCCTCGTTACCCTCGGTTATGCCGGGTGGGATGCGGGGCAGCTTGAAGACGAACTGGCACAGAATTCATGGCTGACCGTGCCGGCCAAGGCCAGCATCCTGTTCGACCTGCCACCGGAAGAGCGCCTGCCGGCGGCCATGCAGAAGCTTGGCATCAGCTTTACCCAGCTTTCCGACGTTGCCGGGCATGCCTGAGGGAACGGTTCTGGCGTTCGATTTCGGCGAGAAGCGCATTGGCGTCGCCACCGGTGAAACCCTGCTTGCCAGCGCCCATCCGCTGACCGTGATCCATGCCAAATCCAACGACGACCGTTTTGCCGCCATCGGCAAGCTGGTCGACGAATGGCGGCCGGTGCAACTGGTGGTCGGCTTGCCGACTCATGCCGACGGCACGCCGCACGACATGACCCGTCTCGCCACCAAATTCGCCGAGCGTCTGCAACGCCGCTTCAAGCTGCCCGTTGCGCTGGCCGACGAGCGCCTGACTTCGCTCGATGCCGAGGCGCGGCTACGCGAAACTGGCCGCAATGCCCGAACCGCAAAACCGCTGCTCGACGCGGTAGCCGCGCAACTCATCCTCCAAACCTGGTTTGAAAGCCCGCATCATGTCCCCCCTGCCCAACCCGCTGCCTGACGCCGAGGCCCAATGCCGCCAACTGGCCGAGCTGATCCGTCCGCAACTTCACAAGAACCCTGCGCTGGTCGGTATTTTCAGTGGCGGCGCCTGGATCGCGGAGCGCTTGAAAGCCCTGCTCGCCCTGCCGGAAGAAATCGGCATGATCGATGTTTCCTTCTATCGCGACGACTTCGCCGAAAAAGGCCTGCATCCGCAGTGTCGACCGACTACGATTCCTTTCGATGTCGAGGGGCGCCACATCATCCTGGTCGATGACGTCCTCTATACGGGCCGGACGACGCGGGCCGCGATCAACGAGCTGTTCGATTACGGCCGTCCCGCTTCGGTGGCAATGGCCGTACTTGCCGACCGCGGCGGACGCGAGTTGCCGATCGGCGCCACTTATTGCGTCTGGGATGTCGCGCTGCAAGACGGCGAGAATCTGGTGCTTGGCAGGCAGGAAGACGGCCAACTCGCCTGGAGGCTGGAAAATGCATAACCCGCAGTTGAACGAGGACGGCCAACTGATGCACCTGCTGTCGGTGGAGGGGCTGCCGCAAGCCATCCTGACGCAGATTCTCGATACCGCCGCGTCCTTCATGGAGGTCTCGGCCCGCGATGTGAAGAAGGTGCCGCTGCTCCGCGGCAAGAGCGTTTTCAACCTGTTCTTCGAGAATTCGACGCGCACGCGCACAACCTTCGAAATTGCAGCCAAGCGTTTGAGCGCCGACGTCATCAATCTCGACATCAACAAGTCGTCCACGGCCAAGGGCGAAACCCTGCTCGACACCATCGACAACCTGGTCGCCATGCATGCCAACCTGTTTGTCGTGCGCCATGCCTCCAGCGGGGCGCCTTTCCTGATCGCCGAGCACCTGCAGCGCATCGGCCGCGACGACGTGCATGTCGTCAATGCCGGCGACGGTCGGCACGCCCACCCGACGCAGGGCCTGCTCGACATGTACACCATCCGCCATTACAAGAAAGACTTCACGCAACTGCGCGTGGCGATTGTCGGCGACATCCTGCATTCGCGCGTCGCTCGTTCCGACATCCACGCCCTGACTACGCTGGGCGTCCCGGAAGTCCGCGCCATCGGCCCGGAAACCCTGCTGCCCAAACATCTCGACAAACTGGGCGTACATGTCTTCCACGACATGAACGAGGGGCTCAGGGATTGCGACGTGATCATCATGCTGCGTTTGCAGAACGAACGCATGACCGGCGCCCTGCTGCCCTCGGCCGGCGAATACTTCCGCCACTATGGCCTGACGCCGCAAAAACTCGCGCTCGCCAAGCCCGACGCCATCGTCATGCACCCGGGGCCGATGAATCGCGGCGTCGAAATCCACTCGGCGGTAGCCGACGGGCCGCAGGCCGTCATCCTGCCCCAGGTCACCTTCGGCATTGCCGTGCGCATGGCCGTCATGAGCATTGTTGCGGGGAACTGAGCCATGAATATCGTCATTCAAAACGGTCGTGTAATTGACCCCAAAAACGGCGTCGACCGCAACAGCCCATTGTTCATTGCCGATGGCAAGGTTGCCGGGCTGGGTGAGGCGCCGGCCGGTTTCGTTGCCGACCAGACCATCGACGCCACCGGTTGCATTGTCTGTCCCGGGCTGATTGACCTCGGCGCCCGTCTCAACAGTATCGAGGCCGAGCTGGCTGCTGCTGTGGCCGGTGGTGTGACCAGCGTCGTCGTGCCGCCGGATGCCGACCCGCCGCTCGACGAACCGGAACTGGCCGACCGCCTGGTGCATCGCGGCGCCGAAATCGGCAGGGCGCGCGTCCTGCCCTTGGGCGCCCTGACGTTGGGTCTCAAGGGCGAGCGCCTGGCCGAACTGGCCGGCCTGAAAAAGGCGGGTTGCATTGCCTTTTCGCAGGCCAACAAGACGGTCGTCGATACCGAAGCCCTGCTGCGTGCAATGGAGTATGCCGCCACCTTCGACTTCGCCATCTGGCTGCAACCGCAGGACTACTGGCTGTCGCGCAACGGCATCGCGCACGAAGGCGAAGTGGCCAGCCGCCTAGGCCTCGCCGGCATTCCGGTCGCGGCCGAAACCATCGCCATCGGAACGATCATCCAACTGGTGCGCGATACCGGCTGCCGCGTGCACCTGACCCGCATTTCCTCGGCGGCCGGCATGGCGCTGATTCAGCGGGCGCGCCACGATCGGTTGCCGATCACCTGCGATGTCGGCGTCCACCATCTGCTGTTGACCGAAAACGACATCGGTTACTTCAATCCGCACGCCCGATTCACGCCGCCGCTGCGGGCACAGGGTGACCGGGTAGCGCTTTCGGCGGCTGCGGCCAGCGGGCTGGCGGCCATCTGCTCAGATCACACCCCGGTCGGCGCCGACGACAAATTGCTGCCCTTTGGCGAAGCCAAACCGGGGGCGACGGGCCTCGAAGTCCTGCTGCCGCTGACCCTGAAATGGGCCGAAGCGGCGAAGGTAGATCTGTCGACAGCCGTGGCCCGGATTACCGCTTCGCCTGCCGAGGTGCTCGGCTTGCCGAGCGGCCAACTGGCCGTTGGCGCAGTCGCCGATGTCTGCGTCTTCGATCCGGAAGCGACCTGGCAATTGACCCCCGAAACCTTGAAAAGCCGGGGCAAGAATTCGCCGTGGATCGGCTACATGATGACCGGCAAGGTCAAGACCACGCTGGTTGGCGGAGAGGTGGTTTTTCAGGCTGCTTGATTCGGCCTGTTGCGGTCGACCCCGAAAAAAGGGCAAAAATCAGGATGCTCAGGGGGCGGCGAAGCGGGCGATGGCTTCCTGTGTCGCTCCCTGTATTTCCAGCACCTTGCGCCGCGATGTCTGGCCGCTTTTCAGGCTGACTGCGCTCTTCGGCAGGCTCAAGGCGTCGGCAAGGAAGCGGAGCAGCGCCTCGTTGGCCTTGCCGTCGACCGGCGGGGCGGCAAGGCGGATTTTCAGCGCGTCGCCATGCAGGCCGGCGAATTCGGTCTTCTTCGCACCGGGCTGAATATGCAGGGTCAGCGTGATGCGGCCGTCTGCCGCGACGCGCAGCCAGTCGCTCACAGGAAGATCAGCAGCGCCTGAAGCAGCAGAATGACGACCAGCGGCGACAGATCGATACCGGAAATGGTCGGCAGTATGCGGCGAATCGGGTCGAGCAGCGGCCGCGTCAACTGGTAGATCGGCGCTGCCAGCGGCGAGTAGGGATTGATCCACGACAGCACGGCTTGCAGGATCAAGGCACCGATGAAGAGGTAGACGGTCAGACGGAGCAGGCTGCGCACCGCGAACCAGCCGACCATCAGGCCCAGCGTCAGGTTGTCGGCGACCAGCGGTTGGCCGGATGCGCCGATCAGCAGGCCCGCCAGCAGCAGTTGCAGCATGAACGCCGCGAACAGGCTGGCCCAGTCGAAGCCACCAATGCCCGGGATGATCCGGCGCAAGGGCTTGACTGCCCAGTTGGTCAGCGTCATCACGAAGCCGCCGAGCTGGCCGCCAAAGGAAACGCGCAGCGCCTGCATCATGAAACGCAGCAAGAACAGCGTACAGAAAAAACTGACGACCGCGTTGAGCAGAAAAAGTACGGCTTGCATGGTCAGGCAGCACCCAGCAGTTTACCGAGTTCGCGGCCACGGGCCTCGGCGGCCTTGACGCCGGCGACGATGCCCTCCTTGACGCCTTTTTCAGCCATCGTTCGCAGCGCCGCCTCGGTCGTGCCGCCCTTCGAGGTAACACGCTCGCGTAGCAGCGCCGCCGGTTCGCTCGACTGGGCGGCCAGCGCGGCGGCGCCCTGCACTGTCTCGATGGCCAGCTGGCGCCCTTGTTCGGGTGTAAATCCGAGGTCGGCTGCCGCCTGCTGCAATGCCTCGATGAACAGGAACACGTAGGCCGGCCCGCTGCCCGAGAGTGCGGTGACGCCATCCATCTTGTTTTCATCGGCGATCCAGACGGTGCTGCCGACGGCGCTCAGCACCCGGTCGGCAGCGGCACGCTCGGCTTCGCTGACCTCCGGGAGCGGACACAGTCCGGTAATGCCGGCGCCGATCAGGGCCGGCGTGTTGGGCATGCAGCGGACAATCTTGCGATGGCCGCCCAGGAAACGCGACAGCGTGGCCAGATCGAGACCGGCGGCAATGCTGACGACAACTGCGCCGCCCAGTTTGTCGACGAGTGGTGCGACGGCCTCTTTCATCTGCTGCGGCTTGACCGCCAGAACCAGCAAGTCGCCGACGCTACCCAAGGTTTCGGCCGATTCCTGGCAGTTGACCGCGTAAGCCTCCAAGAGCTTGCCGCGCGCCTCGGCGCCGGGGTCGATGACGCTGATGTCGCTGGCGGCAAAGCCCTGTTTCAACATACCGCCGATCAATGCATTGGCCATGTTGCCGCCGCCCAGAAACGTAATCTTCATGTGGTTTTTCTTTCACCAAAAATGGCCGTACCAATGCGCACGATGGTCGCGCCTTCACTGACGGCGGCTTCCAGGTCGTGCGACATGCCCATCGACAGCGTGTCGAGCGGCAGGCCGTCGGCCCTGAGCTGATTGTAAATGCTGCGCAGGCGGCCGAACGCGGCGCGCTGTGCGGCGTCATCGTCGGTCGCTTCCGGGATCGCCATCAGGCCGCGCAGGCGCAAGCGCGGCAAGTCGGCAATCGCCCGGCACAGCGTTGAAGCTTCCTCGGGGGCGCAACCGCTCTTGCTGGCTTCACCCGAGACATTCACCTGGACACAAACCTGCAACGGGGGCAGCACCGACGGACGTTGTGCCGACAGGCGCTCGGCGATCTTGAGCCGTTCGAGCGAATGCACCCAGGCAAAGTGCTCGGCCACCGGACGCGTCTTGTTGCTTTGCAGCGGCCCGATGAAATGCCAGGTCAAATCGAGGTCGACCGTAGCCAAGGCCTTGGCTACACCTTCCTGCACGTAATTTTCGCCAAATGCCCGCTGGCCGGCGCGGGCGGCCTCGATGACACGGTCGACGGGCCAGGTTTTGCTGACGGCCAGCAACTCGACTTCCTCGGGCTTTCGTCCGGCGGCGATAGCTGCCTCGGCGATACGTGCCCTGACGGCTTGCAGGTTGGAGGCGATTGCGCTCATAATTGTTTGGAATTCTCTGACTCTCAAGAAGTATACACGTGCCCTGAGGACGATCCGTATGGACATCACCGAACTGCTGGCCTTTGGCGTCAAGAACAAGGCCTCCGACCTTCACCTTTCGTCCGGACTGCCGCCGATGATCCGAGTCCATGGCGACGTCAGGCGTATCAACCTGCCGCCCATGGAGCACAAGGACGTACACGGCATGGTGTACGACATCATGAGCGACACCCAGCGCAAGATTTACGAGGAGACGCTGGAGTGCGACTTCTCCTTCGAAATTCCCAACCTGGCCCGCTTCCGGGTCAATGCCTTCAATCAGCAGCGGGGTGCCGGTGCGGTATTCCGGACCATTCCCTCAAAGATCCTGACGCTGGAAGACCTGAACTGCCCGAAGATTTTCAAGGACATTTCCGAATACCCGCGCGGCATCGTGCTGGTCACCGGGCCGACCGGCTCCGGCAAGTCGACGACGCTGGCGGCGATGGTCAACCACATCAACGAAAACGACTACGCGCACATCCTGACTGTCGAGGATCCGATCGAATTCGTCCATGAAGCCAAAAAGTGTCTGATCAACCAGCGCGAAGTCGGGCCGCACACGCTGTCCTTCTCCAATGCGCTGCGCTCGGCGCTGCGCGAGGATCCGGACGTCATCCTGGTCGGCGAAATGCGCGACCTCGAAACCATCCGCCTGGCGCTGACCGCGGCGGAAACCGGTCACCTGGTGTTCGGCACGTTACACACTTCGTCGGCGGCCAAGACTGTAGACCGTATCGTCGACGTTTTCCCGGCGGCGGAAAAGGAAATGGTTCGTTCGATGCTTTCCGAATCGCTGCGTGCGGTTATTTCGCAAACCCTGCTCAAGACCAAGGACGGCAACGGGCGGGTCGCGGCGCACGAAATCATGATCGGTACCCCGGCCATCCGCAACCTGATCCGCGAAAACAAGGTTGCGCAGATGTATTCGGCGATCCAGACCGGCCAGAATTTTGGCATGCAGACGCTGGATCAGAATCTGCTCGAACTGGTGCGGCGCAACGTGGTATCCGGTGCCGAAGCCAGGTCGCGGGCCACCAACAAGGACAATTTCCCCGGCTAAGCCGGCGGCGAACATCAGGAGAGGGAACGTTATGGAACGCGATCAGGCAATGAAATTCATGCACGACCTTCTGCGCCTGATGGTGCAGAAGAAGGGGTCGGACTTGTTCATCACCGCCGGTTTTCCGCCGGCGATCAAGGTGGATGGCAAGATCACCCCGGTGTCCAACCAGATCCTGACGCCGCAGCATACGGCCGAGCTGGCGCGTTCGATCATGAATGATCGGCAATCGGCGGAGTTCGAGGCGACCAAGGAATGCAACTTCGCGATCTCGCCGGCCGGTATCGGTCGCTTCCGCGTCAATGCGTTCATCCAGCAAGGCCGGGTCGGTGTCGTTTGCCGGACCATCAACCAGACCATTCCGACCATTGACGAACTGGGGCTGCCGGCGGTGCTCAAGGATGTCGCGATGACCAAGCGCGGTCTCGTCATTTTCGTCGGCGGTACCGGCACCGGCAAGACGACCTCGCTGGCCGCGCTGGTCGATTATCGCAACGAGAATACCTATGGCCACATCATCACGATCGAGGATCCGATCGAATTCGTGCATGAACACAAGAACTGCATCGTCACGCAGCGCGAAGTCGGGGTCGATACCGATGACTGGAAGCCGGCGCTGAAAAATACGCTGCGCCAGGCGCCGGATGTCATCCTGATGGGTGAAATCCGCGACCGCGACACCATGGACTACGCCATCGCCTTCGCCGAAACCGGCCACCTGTGCCTGGCCACGCTGCACGCCAACAGTTCCAACCAGGCCATCGACCGCATCATCAACTTTTTCCCGGAAGAGCGTCGCCACCAGTTGCTGATGGATCTCTCGCTCAACCTGCGCGGCATGATCTCGCAGCGCCTGATTCCCAAGAAGGACGGCAAGGGCCGCCTGGCGGCGATCGAGGTCATGCTCAACTCGCCCTACATCTCCGACCTGATCTTCAAGGGCGAAGTGGGCGAAATCAAGGAAGCGATGAAAAAGTCGCGCGAACTGGGCATGCAGACCTTCGACCAGGCACTGTTCGATCTCTACGAAGCTGGCAAGATCAGCTACGAAGATGCGCTGCGCAATGCCGACTCGCTCAACGATCTGCGCCTCAACATCAAGTTGCACAGCAAGGATTCAAAGGATCGCGACCTGACCACCGGCATCGGCCATCTCGACATCGTCTGAGCGCAGGACTGGCGGCGCGAACGCGCCGCTGAGCCTGAGTTAAAATTGCCGCATTCCGTCACCGCGCCCCGGACCTCCGGGGCGCTGCCTTTTCGACCCCGATTTCCGTCCATGTCCGGCCTCAATCCCCAGCAGCGCGAAGCGATCCATTACCTCGACGGCCCCTTGCTGGTGTTGGCCGGCGCCGGCTCGGGCAAGACCCGCGTGATCACCCAGAAGATCGCCTATTTGGTGCAGGACTGCGGTTTCCAACCAAGCAACGTGGCGGCCATCACCTTTACCAACAAGGCGGCAAAGGAAATGCAGGAGCGGATCGGCAAGCTCCTGTCGCGGTCGACGGCCGAAGAACTGCAAATTTCAACTTTCCACTCGCTCGGCGTGCGCATCCTGCGCGAAGAAGCCAAGGCGCTCGGTTTCAAGCCGCGCTTCTCGATTTTCGATTCTGCCGATTGTGCTGGGATTATCGGTGACGTTGCCAAGACGGTGGACAAGGGCACCCTGCGCCGCTTGCAATCCATCATTTCCAACTGGAAAAACGCGCTGGTGACGCCGGAAGCGGCGCGGCAACTCGCCGCCAATGAACACGAAGCACTGGCCGCTCATGCCTACCTGTCCTACGAGGCGACATTGAAGGCTTACCAGGCGGTCGATTTTGACGACCTGATCGGTCTGCCGGTCGTCCTCTTCCAGAGGCACCCGGAGGTCACCGAGAAATGGCAGAACCGCCTGCGCTACCTGCTGGTCGATGAATACCAGGACACCAACGCCTGCCAGTACCAGCTGCTCAAATTGCTGACCGGCGTCCGTGCCCAGTTCACGGCCGTGGGCGACGGCGATCAGGCAATCTACGGCTGGCGCGGTGCGGACATCGACAACCTGAAGAAGCTGCCGGCCGAATTCCCGGCGCTGAAGGTGATTAAACTTGAGCAAAATTACCGGTCGACCGTAAGGATCCTGAAAGCGGCCAACAACGTCATCGCCCACAACGAAAAGCTGTTCGACAAGAAGCTGTGGTCGGAACTGGGTCATGGCGACCCGATCACCGTTACCGCTTGCAAGGATAACGAAGCCGAGGCGGCGGGCGTAGTGATCAAATTGCAGGCGCACCGCTTCGAGCACCGCGGCCAGTTCAGGGATTACGCCATTCTCTATCGCTCGAACCATCTGGCGCGCGGTTTCGAGCAGCAGTTGCGCGAAGCGCGCATTCCCTATGCAATTTCCGGCGGCAAGTCGTTTTTCGACAAGGCGGAAATCAAGGACATCATCGCCTACCTGCGGTTGCTGGCCAACGAGGATGACGATCCGGCCTTCATTCGTGCAGCAACCACGCCCAAGCGCGGCATCGGCGCGGCGACCCTGCAGGTGCTCGGCACCTATGCAGGCGAACGTCACGTCTCGCTGTTTCATGCGGTGTTCGAGGAAGGATTCGCACACCGCGTACAGCCGCGGCAACTGGAGCCGCTCCTTGAATTCTGCCACTTCGTTAATCGCATCCAGCAGCGTGCAACGCGCGAGCCGGCGCAGCAGGTGCTGCCCGATCTGTTGAAGGCCATCGACTACGAAAGCTTCCTCTACGACCAGGAAGAAGAACGCACTGCGCAAACGCGCTGGGCCAATGTCTGCGAATTCACCAACTGGCTGAACGCCAGGGGTGAGGAAGATGGCAAGACCCTGGTCGACCTGACGCAAAGCATCGCGCTGATCAACATGCTCGACAAGCAGGACGACGACCGGGACCAGGTTCAGCTGTCCACGCTGCACGCCGCCAAGGGTCTGGAATACAAGCACGTGTTCCTGGTCGGCATCGAAGAGGGCATCCTGCCGCATCGCGAGTCGCTCGATCCGGCGAGGATCGAGGAAGAGCGTCGGCTGATGTATGTTGGCATCACGCGCGCCCAGCGCTCGCTGCACCTCTCCTATTGCGAGCGGCGCAAGCAGGCCCGCGAGCTGATTCCCTGCGAACCCTCGCGTTTCATAAACGAGATGGGCAAGGACGACATTCGTTTTTCCGGCGGCAAACAAACCGCCGAGCCGGACAAGGCGACCGGCAGTGCACGGCTCGATGCGCTGAAGGCCATGCTGGCCGGCAACAAGCGCTAACCGCTTGGTCACGCCGCGTTACAGCGGGTTACTTTCCTCATGACATCCGGGCGATAAGGGCCCGCGTTATTCGGCACAAGGCAGCGCGATTTCGCAAAGCCGGATGAAATTCCGAATAAACCACGTAAGGAGATTCAAAATGACCAAGCAACTTATTGCCATCGCCATCGCCGCCACTTTCGGTATCGCTCACGCTGCTGACGTCAAGCCGGCTGCCGAAGCCAAACCTGCTACTGCCGCACCGGCCGCCGCCGTCGTCAAGAGCGAAGCGCCGAAGGCCGAAGTGAAGGCCCCGGAAGCCAAGCCGGCGGTTGCCGCACCGGAAGCCAAGGCGGCCGAAGCGAAGCCTGTCAAGCATGCGAAGCATACGGCGAAGAGCGAAGTGAAGACGCCGGAAGCGCCCAAGGCCGAAGCACCGAAAGCCGAGCCGGCCAAGGCGGCAGAGCCAGTTAAGAAGTAAGCGCTGCAGCAGCAAGTCGGGGGCGGCCCTCCAAAAGCCGGCCCGGCATGGGCGCCAATCAGGCGCCCTTTTTGCGTCCACGAAAAAAGGGAGGCCGCAGCCTCCCTTTGCTTGATGCGCTATTCGCTTACTTGACCTTGCTCAGGATGTAATCGACAGCACCCTTGATTTCGTCGTCGGAAAGATCGGCCGCGCCACCCTTGGGCGGCATGGCGCCCTTGCCGCCAATTGCGCTCTTGTACAGCGCATCCTTGCCCTGCGCGACGCGCGGTGCCCAGGCTGCCTTGTCGTCTACCTTCGGCGCGCCAGCGGCACCAGTATTGTGGCAGGCGCCGCAAATCGAGTTGAACACCGTCTGGCCATCCTTCGGGCCGGCCGCAACGGCAGGCGCCTTGGCCAGTTCGAACTTGGCGACCGGCTGGATGCGGACATCGGCAGCATCGTTATCGCTGGCCGCGTCGGCAGCGGACGTGGACTTCTTGACGGTCAGCGGGAAAATAATGGCGATCAGGACGATGGCAGCGATGATCGTTGCCCACATGATGCCCTTGGAGGAGTGTTTCTCGGCCATGCTGATTACCTCTATCCGCAAAAAATAATAAGTCCGTAATTATAACGGCTTGGGCACAAATCGGAAGGCTGGCAGCGGCCAAAAAAAAACCCCGCCGGAGGGCGGGGTTGGAAGTTCTCGAAAGGGGGAGTTTCGAGAGGAGGGGTTCAATGCACGGATGAAGTGTAGGCGCCTCGCGCCTACGCGTCTGTCGTGCTTTGGTAGCCTTGTGTAACAGAATGTTGCGTTGCGGCATGACACTTTCCCGGCTTTGATCCATGATCCCAAAACGTGCCGATTCACTCGACACGAGATTATTTCAGCGACATACAACGATTCATGGAGGAGACACCATGCAAAAGTCGCTTCACATCGATCCGGCCAAATGTACCGGATGCCTGCAATGCGAGATGGCCTGCTCCTATGAGCACACCGGCGCCATCAACCCGTCCAAGTCGCGCATCAAGGTCTTCGATTTCGAACACGAAGGCCGCAAGGTGCCATACACCTGCACACAATGCGCCGACGCCTGGTGCATGAACGCCTGTCCGGTCGACGCCATAGTCATCGATGCGGCAACCGGGGCGAAGGTGGTCATGGAAGCGACCTGTGTCGGCTGCAAGGTGTGCACCATCGCCTGCCCGTTCGGCACGGTCAATTACATGGCCGATGTCGGCAAGGTCCAGAAATGCGACCTTTGCGGCGGTGACCCGAAGTGCGTCACGGCCTGCCCGACCGCCGCGATCACCTATGTCGACGCGGACTGGACCGGCCTGGACCGCATGCGCGCTTGGGCCGCCAAGGCCAATACCGCCGCTGTTGCAGCGTAAGGAGGAGAGATCATGGGATGGAACCGTAAAGTCCTGCGCGTGAACCTCAGCGCTGGCACCTGCACCCCCGAACCGCTGAACATGGCCTGGGCCAACGATTACCTGGGTTCGCGTGGTCTGGCATCGAAATATCTGGTCGAGGAAATCGACCCCAAGGTCGATCCGCTGTCGCCGGACAACAAGATGATCATGTCCACCGGCCCGCTGACCGGCACCATGGCCTCCACCGGCGGCCGCTACACGGTGGTGACCAAGGGTGCGCTGACCAATGCTATCGCCTGTTCCAATTCCGGCGGCTATTTTGGTGCCGAAATGAAGTTTGCGGGCTGGGACATGATCATTTTCGAGGGCAAGTCGCCGAAACCGGTCTACCTTTACGTCGAGAACGACAAGGCCGAACTGCGCGATGCCGCTCACTTGTGGGGAAAGACCTGCTGGCAAACCGAGGAAACGATCAAGACGTCGCATCAGGATCCGCTGATCCGCGTCTCGTCGATCGGCGGGGCGGGGGAAAACCAGGTGCTGTTCGCCTGCATCGTCAATGACCTGCACCGGGCCGCCGGGCGTTCCGGCGTCGGCGCCGTGATGGGTTCGAAGAATCTGAAGGCGGTGGCTATTCGCGGTACGAAGGGGGTTTCCGGGATCAAGGATTTCCCGGCCTTCCTCGCCGCGACCACTGCCGCCAAGAAGGTGCTGGCCGACAATGCCGTGACCGGCCAGGGCTTGCCCAAGTATGGCACGCAGGTGCTGATGAACGTGATCAACGAAATGGGCGCCCTGCCGACGCGCAACCACCGCGACGTGCAGTTCGAGGAGGCCGGCAGGATTTCGGCGGAAGCCATGCACGAGAAGCGGGCGACCGACGGCAAGCCGCACCTGGTCACCAACGCCGCCTGCTTCGGCTGCACAATCGCCTGCGGCCGCATTTCGAAGATCGACGAGACGCATTTCAGCGTCAAGAACAGCCCGCAGTACTGGGGGGCGTCCGGCGGGCTCGAATACGAAGCCGCCTGGGCCCTGGGCGCTGCCAACGGGGTCGGCGACCTGGAGGCGCTGCAGTACGCCAACCTGCTGTGCAACGAGCACGGCATGGACCCGATTTCCTTCGGGGCGACGGTGGGGGCGGCGATGGAGCTCTACGATCTGGGCATCCTGAGCCGGGAGCAGATCGGTGTCGATGCGAAGTTCGGTTCGGCCGAGGCACTGTGCCAACTGGTCGAGATGACCGCGGAGGGTGAAGGCTTCGGCAAGGAGCTCGGCCTGGGTAGTGCCCGCCTGTGCGCCAAGTACGGCCGGCCGGAGCTGTCGATGAGCGTCAAGGGGCAGGAGTTCCCGGCCTACGATTCGCGCGGCATCCAGGGCATGGGGCTGGCTTACGCTACGTCCAACCGCGGCGCCTGCCACCTGCGCGGCTATACCGTCGCTTCCGAGGTGCTTGGCATCCCGGTCAAGACCGACCCGCTGGTCACCGACGGCAAGCCGGAACTGGTCAAGGCCTTCCAGGACGCGACCGGCGTCTTCGACGCGGCCGGCATCTGCATCTTCACCAGCTTCGCGTGGACGCTGGCCGACGTGCAGCCGCAGATCCAGGCGGCCTGCGAGGGCGACTGGTCGATGGACAAGCTGAACGAGGTCGGCGAGCGCATCTGGAACATGGAGCGCCAGTTCAACCTGGCAGCCGGTTTGACGGCCAAGGACGACGACCTGCCGCCGCGCCTGAAGACCGAGCCGGCGAAGACCGGCCCGGCCAAGGGTCTGGTCAATGGTCTCGACAAGATGAAGCCGGAATACTACAAGGTGCGCGGCTGGACGCCGGACGGCGTGCCGGAGAAGGCGACGCTCGAACGTCTGGGTCTTTAGGCGAACCACGGGCCTGCAAGCGGGGTAGCGCACGGCGCCGCCCCGCTTTTCCTTTCCTGTCGGAGAAGATAGCGATGAAACACATCATTCTCGGCAACGGCCCGGCCGGCGTCGTCGCCGCCGAAACCCTGCGCCGTGCGGCGCCCGGCGACGACATCCTGCTGGTCGGCCACGAAGCGGCGCCGCCCTACTCGCGGATGGCGATTCCCTACCTGCTGGAGGGCAACATCGACGAGTCCGGCACGTATCTGCGCAAGGCGGAGAGTCATTTCGACAACCTCTGCATCCGCCAGCGGCGCGGCCGCGCGGTTGCGGTCAACGCCGAAAAGCGCACGGTTTTGTTCGATGACGGCCATTTCGAGGATTACGACCGGCTGCTGATCGCCACCGGCTCGCACCCGGTACGGCCGCCGATTCCCGGCATCGACCTGCCGCAGGTGCACACCTGCTGGACGCTCGAAGACGCGCGCGCTATCGCGGCGCTGGCCAAACCCGGATCGCGCGTGCTGCAACTGGGGGCCGGCTTCATCGGCTGCATCATCATGGAATCGCTGGTCAAGCGCGGTGTGCAGCTGACCGTCGTCGAGATGGGCGACCGCATGGTGCCGCGCATGATGACACCGGAGGCCGGCACCATGATCAAGCGCTGGGTCGAGAAACAGGGCGTGCGGGTGGTGACGAAGGCCGGTGTCGAGCGCATCGAAAATGGCGAAAAATCGCCGTTGACCGTGACACTGTCGACCGGCGAGCAACTCGATTGTGACCTGCTGATCGTCGCTGCCGGCGTCGCGCCCAATGTCGCCTTTCTCGAAGGAACGCCGGTGCATGTCGCCAAGGGTGTGCTGGTCGACGACACGATGCAGACCTCGGTGCCCGGCATCTATGCGGCCGGCGATGTCGCCGAGGCGCCCGACCTCTTTTCCGGCCGCCATCTGGTGGCGGCGATCCAGCCCAATGCCGCCGACCAGGCGCGCGTCGCGGCGCTCAACATGGCGGGACAACCGGCGCGCATGAAGGGCGTGCTGGCGATCAACGTGCTCGACTCGATGGGCATGATCTCGTCGTCCTTCGGCGAGTGGCAGGGGGTGCCCGGCGGCGACGGCGTCGAGCTGGCCGACGAGGCCAACGGCCGCTACCTCAGCCTGCAATTCGAAGGCGACGTGCTGGTCGGCGCCACGGCGATCGGCCTGACCCAGCACGTCGGCGTCCTGCGTGGCCTGATCCAGGGGCGGACGCGGCTCGGGGTGGCGTGGAAGAAAAAATTGCTGCAAACGCCGACCCGTTTCGTCGAAGCCTACCTGGCCAGCCAGCAGGTGGTTCGCTAGCGCCGTGCGGGTGACCGTCAAGCTTTACGCCACGTTGGGCGACTACCTGCCGCCCGGTAGCAAGGGCAACAAGGTCGAGGTCGAGGTGGGCGAGGCGGCTGCGGTCGACGCCGTTTTGCAGCCATTTTCCCTGCCGCCGAAGCTGACCCATCTGGTCCTCGTGAATGGGGTATTCATCCCGCCTGAAGCGCGTGCTGCAACCAGCCTCAAGGACGGCGACATGCTGGCGGTGTGGCCGCCGATCGCCGGTGGCTGAAGGGCCGTTTCCCTGGAGCGCCAGCCGCGTGCGGCTGATGAACGCGACACCGGAGGAATTCCGGCGGGCACTGGTGCAGGCTTTTGGGGCGGCGGTCAGCGAAAGCGCGGGCGGCCTGTTGCTGACGGTGGAGAAGGCGCAACTTCACTTTGCGCTGAAACGCGAAATTTCGCACCGGATTGGTGCACTGCAGCTAGCGATGCTGCGCGTCGAAATCGACGTCCACTCAGGTAATGAGGAAGCTGCCGAAAAGCTGCTCGCCCGGGTAGACCGGGCGACGCAGCGGGGCGGCGGTTAAGCTTCGATTCGGCAGATCTCGACAGCTGTCAGTGGAACTTGATAGTCAGCTGCCAGCTGCGCTTTCGCCATTTCTTCGGCGGCCTGGCCGTCGACTGCGACGAGATGGCGGGCACCGGTGAAATCCTGCGGAATACCGGCGCGATCCTGCGTGATGCGATAGTGAATCTTGACCTTCATTGCTGTTTCCTTCTATGGCTTTTGTTTTGTACTGCAAGCCAAGTATAGTCAAAATTTGCTGCAGCGCAACATAAAATATTTCACGGAGGGCGCGGAATTTTGTCGATCGCTCCCCTCACCTCGCCGGCCGCGATTCAGGCCGGGTGCGTCTGATCCAGGTAGGCGGCGATGTCGACGCTGTCAATCTGCTCCGGCTTCATATACAGCTCGGCATATTCGCGATAGACCTCTGAGCGCAGGAAGAGATCGAACAGTTCGGGATCGATATGGTGTTCCTTCTTCATGAAGGACATGATCCTGATCGCTTCCGACAAGGTCTTGCCCTTCTTGTAGGGGCGGTCGACAGCGGTCAGCGCCTCGAAAATGTCGGCGATCGCCATCATGCGCGCGACCGGGCTCATCTCGTCGCGCGTCAGGCGTCGCGGGTAGCCGGTGCCGTCCATTTTCTCGTGATGGCCGGCGGCGATTTCCGGGACGTTGCGCAGGTGCTTGGGGAAAGGCAGTTGGGTCAGCATGATCAGGGTCTGCACGATGTGCTCGTTGATCTTGTAGCGCTCTTCTTCCGACAAGGTGCCGCGCGCGACGCCAAGGTTGTACAGCTCGCCCTTGTTGTAGAGCACGTCGGGAACCGCCATCCGGAAGCCCCATTTGTTGTCGGGCGGCATGCGGTCGCGCGCCTGGCGCTCGAAAATGTGTTCCGGCTTGTCGGCCAGCACGGGTTCGACGGCAGGCAGTTCGGGGGCCGGCGCGCGCGCCTTGCGTGCCTTCTCTTCGTGCGAAATCCCGATGCGGTCGTCGAGCGTGCGCGTCCACGTCCGGGCCGCGATGTTGCGCAGGCGTTCGAGCTTTTCCGGTGCCATGAATTCGCCACCCTCGTTGCATTCGGCGATGAAGGCGAAGTCGGCGTCGAGGCCGGCCAGCGTTGCGGCCAGCCGGGCGCGTGCGGCCGCCTCCGGTTCACCGGCTGCAATGGCCTGCAGGCAGGCGATCTCGGCATCGCGCTTGAGTACCTCGAAACGCATGCGGATTTCGTGGATGCGGTCGTAGAGCGTTTCCAGCTTGGTCGCCTTGTCGACCACGTACTCCGGCGTCGTAACCTTGCCGCAGTCGTGCAGCCAGGCAGCGACGTGCACGGCCTCCCAGGCTTCCTCGTCCAGTTCGAAATCCTTGTAGGGGCCGCTGGTTTCGGTGCAGGCGGCGCGTGCCAGCATCTTGGTCAGTTCCGGCACACGGGCACAGTGGCCGCCGGTGTAGGGGCTCTTGGCGTCAATGGCACTGGCGATCAGCTGGATGAAGGATTCGAACAGCACCTTCTGGGCATGAATCAGTTCCTTGCTCTCGAGCGACACCGCCGAAGAACCGGAAAGCGCCTCGATAAAACTGATTTGCGCCGGGTCGCAGGCCTCGGCGCGGATCAGCAGCATCATGCCGACCAGCACATCGCTGCGGTTGAGCAGGGGAACCGCGACCGCGTGGTCGGTCGCCTCGTCGCCGACCGGCAGGCGCAAGGCGGCGATGTCGGCAGCCGAGAGCCGGCTGCCGAGCGCACGGCGCGAAGCGAGGGCGGACGCGAGCAGCGGGCCGCAATCGGCGATGGCGACCGAGGCGTCGCCGGCGGTCAGCGCGCTGCCGTCGGAACGCAACGCAGTCGCCGGGCGCAGGTGGGCGTTGTCGGCCAGGTAGAGCACGCCGGCTTCGGCATCGGCCGCGGCCATCGTCTCGCTGAGCAATCGTGGCAGCAGGCGGTCGAAATCCTTTTCGTCGGCGATGGCGTGCGTCACTTCGAGAAAGCGACGTATCGTCCGTTTCATGCTGTCCATGGTGAGCGTCAGGTTGCTCACCTCCAGCACCAGCGAGTTGACCTTGATCGGCTGCGAAAACTCGAAGCGGCGGATGGCCTCGGCTTCGTGCGCGAGTTGTCGCAAGGGGCCGGAAATGCGGCGCGCCAGCACCCAGGTGATCGGAATGGCCAGCAGGATGACCAGTACGGTGGCGATCACGGCATGGCGCATCAAGCGTTCGGCGGCGAGCATCAACTCGGCGTCGGGAATCGCGGTGATCAGGTATAGCGGCTTGGCGCCTTCGAGCTTGACCGGCCGCAGCGAGGCGTGCCAGCTAGCGCCATCCACATCCAGCGCGAGATTGAGGCCGTCGCCGGACTTGTCGATGGTCGGCATCAGCGCCGCCAGCCGGGTGAGTACCGGAATGCCGAGCTCGGCTAGGTGAGGCAGTGCGGGCTTGCCGTCCGCCGCCGACAGTTTGATGGCGTGCGCCAGGTTTTCGTCGGCGATGATCAGACCATCCTGGTTGGTTAGCACGACATGGGTGCCCGGCGTCACTTTCTGCCTGGCCAATGACTGGTCGAGAGTCTCCAGGCGAATGTCGGCCCCCACCACGGCGTCGGCGTTGTTGGCACGGTTGGCGATGGTCGTGCCGACTTTCTTGCTGGAAAAAAAGACATAGGGCTGGGTCTTGATCTGGCCGCTCGAGGCTTGCGCCAACTGGTACCAGCCACGGCTGCGGGGATCGTAGGTGGCAGCGTAATCAGGCAGATCGTCCTGGCGCAGGCGCTTGAGTCCGGCATCGAAAAAAATGAAGCTGCCGAGGGCTGATTTTTCATTTCCCTCGCCTGTGTGCTCGATGCTTTGAACCATATAGACGGCCTCGGCCGGTGCATTGAAACTCTGGCCTTCGGCGGCATCATAAAAGCGTCGCAGCATGAAAAAGTCGCCGTTGCCGTAGCCGACGTAAATCGAGGTCAGGGCTGCCGAATTGTCCAGCGCCGCACGCATGAAACCGAGGTAGTTGAGGCGTTCGGTCAGGGTGTGGGTGCGGGTGATACCGTCGTGGCTGACCAGCCGCGTCGCCATCTCGGCGGGGCCGATCAGGTTGGTGAATTCGCCCAGCGTTTCACGCCCGATGCGGGTGTTCAGGTCGGCTGCCGTCGTTGACAGGATTTCCTGGCTGCTCCGGTAGCCCAGTCCGCCAATGACGCCCCCGACCAGCAGGATGAGCACGATGAACAGCGTCGAGATATGAACATGGAGCGGGAAGCGGCGGGTCATGGCAGCATTCTCTGCAAGGTGGTGCCTCGCATGTTACCCGCATTACCGCGCCCTTCCTATGGCCTATGGCAGCCTCAGAAAGGGGTGTACAGTTGTTCCAGGGTGTTGAAGTTGGCAAAGGCCTCCGGGTGGTCGTCGAAGGCCACTTCCGTCGAGCGTTGCGTGGCCAGCCAATCCTGCACGCGGCGGCCGCCTTGCGCCAGGTAGGCCGTCAGGGCGGGGAGGACGTCGCGGCGGCACAGGCAGAACACGGGGTGCAGGCGCTCCCCGGCGCGGGCGACGGCGATGTCGGCACTTGTCGCGGTCAACCCCGAAAAAAGGCGAAAAACCAGATCCGCCGGCAGGAACGGCGAATCGCAGGGAGCGGTGGCCACCAGCGGGTCGGCGCTCGCCGTCAGCGCCGCATGCAGGCCGGCCAGCGGCCCGGCGAAGTCGGGAATGTCGTCGGCGATTACCGGGTAGCCCAACGCGGCGTAGGCTTCGGGGTTGCGGTTGGCATTGAACAGCAAGCGGTCGACCTGCGGCGCCAACCGTTGCGCCACGTGGGCGGCCAGCGGCTGGCCGCGGAACAGTTGCAGCCCCTTGTCGACACCGCCCATGCGTCGCCCGAGTCCGCCAGCGAGTACCACGCCGGTAATCGATTCGCGCGCCATCAGTAGGTCAGCGTCCGCCATTCGGGGTCGAGGGCGCGCGCCACGAAGGCGGTGGCGCCCGCGGCGCCCGCCTCGGCCAGCAACTCCTCGCCTTCGGCAATCCAGGCGGCACGGGCCATGCCGCAGGCGTAGAGGCGCACCCCCGCGGCGAGGGATTCGCGCAGGAAGTCGCCGACAGTTTTTTCCTGCGTTGGGGTCGTGAAGGCGGCATCGGCCACGGCAGGCAGCAGCCAGCGCACGGCGGGGCCGGCGAAATGGATTTCCACTTCGGCATCGAGCGCACGGGCAGCCAAGGCGTGCACCAGCGGCGTCACCACCTGCGCCGGGGCATCGGCGCCCGGAGCGGCAATCAGGATGGCCAGGCGCTCAGTCAAAACAGGCCTCCGGTTCGATCTTGAGAATATGCGCGCGGTAGGCGGCAGCATCGAGCAGGGCGGGGCTTTCGTCGGCCCAATGTGTAGGACGCACGCGCGCCATCCAGCCTTCGCCATAGGGGTCGCGGTTCACCAGGGCCGGGCGCTCCTCGGCGCTATCGTTGCCTTCCAGCAGGATGAAAGAGATGGGGGCGTGGAGCGCGAGCACCGTCTTGCGGGATTCCACGGTACCCATGCCGCGCCCAAGTGCCACCTCGGCCCCCTTCGGTTTGCTGGTGAAGGCGATGAGGTCGCCGGCCAGGAAAATGCCGAAGGCGCTGGCGCCGATCAGGCATTCGTCGTCGCCCATGCGCTTCACCCACATGTCGTACTGCGGGCAATACAGGCGGTCGTCGGGGATGGAGCCGGAAAATGGAGTGTGGGCCATGGCAAAAAATGGGAAGAAGCTACGCGCGCAATGACAGCGGAACGCGAAGCCGTTCTACTCCCGGCGCGGGAGGCCGGACAAGGAAAGTTGGCGGAAGGAAGCAGGAGTCGAACCTACCCAAACCTGTCTGACAGGTCCTGACGGTTTTGAAGACCGTCCGTCCCACCGGGGAGCGATTCCTTCCGTTGTTCATGAGCCGAATTGCTCCGGGCTGCCGCGCAACACATGGGTGTCGCGTACGCGTCGAGTGTAGCCGATGCGGTCGAAGAATTCGAGGATGTGGATGGCGACCTTGCGGCCGCCGCCGATCTCGTCGCGCAGCGGCGCGGCGCGGGCATGGCCGTCGCGCGCATTGAGGGCGGCGACGCGGCGGGCCAGGTCGGCCACGGCTTCCGCCGTGAAGTAATGGTCGTGGGCCACCGGGTAGGCCTCGCCGAAGCGGGCGACGCGCTTGAACAGCGCGCGCACGGTGTCTTCCGCGATGCCAGTGGCCTTGGCCACTTCGCGTACGCGCGGCGGGCCGTAGGGGGCGGCATCGAGCAGTGGCTTGAGCGTTTGCCACAGGTTGCGGTCGGCCGCTGCGAGCTGGACGCGATGCCCGGGCAGATGGAGCCAGGCATGCGTTTGCGCGATGCGCCCGTCGGCCAGGGGTGCCGCGAGCAGGGCATCGAACGCCGGGCGGGACAGCGTGGGAAGGGTGAGGCGGCGCAGGCGGTCGCGCTCGACGCCCGGCATGTCCGGTGCGCGTTCGTGTTCGGCGGCGAGTGCGGCGAGGAGGCGGGTTGCGAGCGCCTGCCAGCGCGCCGGGGCGAAGGCGAGGTCGCCGACCCGCTTGAGTTCGAGGCGCTGGCAAAGCGCCTCCAGCGCGGCTGCCGGCAGATTGCGGTTGAGCGCATGCGGCGGCAGGTCGACGCCAGCCACCTGCTGCTCGGCAGCCAGCCGCAGCGCTACTGCCGGGTCCGGGTCGGCCAGTGCGGCGAGCATGGCCAGGCGTTCCGGGCTGCGTTTCTTGCGCGCCGGCGGGAAGATGTCGAGCACCGTGCCGCCGCCGATGGTGTGGCGGGCCGAGGCATCGCGCAGGATGAAGCGGTCGCCGGCCAGCGTGCCGATGTCGCGGTCGACGGTGATCTGGGCCAGGTTTTCGCTGCCCGGCGCGATCTCGTCGACGCCCAGCAGCGCAACGCGCGCAGGCACGTCGATAGCGCCGAGATGGAGATGCACCGGCGTCCAGTGCTTGAGCGCCGGCTGCCCGGCCAGGACGCGGAGACGCGCATCGAAGCGGCGAATCGGTGCGTGCAAAGTCGGGGCAAGAACCCACTGGCCGCGCTGCACCTCGGCCTTTTCGATCCCGGCCAGCGCCAGCGCAATGCGTTGCCCGGCCTGACCGCTTTCGGCCGGCGTATCCTGCACGCGCAGGCTGCGCACGCGCGCCGATTTGCCAAGGGGCGACACGCTCAGCATGTCGCCCACCCGTACTTGCCCGGAAAAAGCGGTGCCGGTGACCACCGTGCCGGCGCCGGAAAGCGTGAAGCAGCGGTCGATGGCGAGCCGAAATCCGCCCGCCGCCGGGCGCTGGCCGAGCGCCACGGCTGCCGCCTGCAAATGGGCCTGCAAGGCGGCCAGCCCTTCGCCACTGGCCGCGCACACCGGGAACACCGACGCATCCGCCAGTGCCGTGCCGGCCAACATTTCGGCGATTTCGGTTTTGGCCTGTTTTTGACGGTCGACCGCGACAATGTCGATTTTGGTGAGCGCCACCGCGCCGAGGCGGATGCCGAGCAGTTCGACGATCTCCAGATGCTCGCGGGTCTGCGGCATCGGGCCATCGTCGGCGGCGACGACGAGCAGGGCGAAGTCGATCCCGGTCGCCCCGGCCAACATGTTGTGCACCAGCTTTTCATGGCCCGGCACATCGACGAAGCCCAGTGTTTCGCCGTTGGGCAGGGGCGCGTAGGCATAGCCGAGATCGAGCGTGATGCCGCGTGCCTTCTCCTCCTTCAGGCGGTCGCAGTCAACGCCGGTCAGCGCCTTGACCAGCGTGGTCTTGCCATGGTCGATGTGGCCGGCGGTCCCGACGATCATTGCCGCTTATTCCGGAAGCTGGACGAAACCCTCGGCGTCCAGCGGGAAAAACGGGTTGAAACAGACTTCCCATAGGAAGTCGTCGGGGTCGGCGAAATAGCCCCGGAAGCCGCCCCACGGCGCCCGTTCGCCAGCCAGCACCAGGCGCCCGCCAGCGGCGACGGCTTCGGACAGCGTGCTGTCGACGGCGGCTTCGGTGGCGACATTGTGGGCCAGGGTGAACCGCGGGAAACCCGTGCCAGCAGCATCCACCCCGGCATCGGCCGCCAGTGCCGCGCGGCCGTAAAGCGCAAAGGCGATATTGCCGACCTGAAAGAAGGCGACGGCCGCCTGGCTACCGGACGACTCGCGCCAGCCGAGCGCGCGGTAGAAGCGCCGGCTGCGTTCGAGGTCGGCCACGCCCAGCGTGACGAAGCTGATGGTCTGTTTCATGGTTTCCCGTTCCTGCGATCAACCGAACATATCTTCGTACATGCGCGCCGCCCAGGCAAAGTCTTCGCTGACGAGTTCGTCACGGCGCAGGTTGTCGTCGTCCTGATCCTGGACGATCTGGCCCTTGTCGTTGACCCAGTACTTGAAGCGCACGGCGATGTCCTCGCGCGGTTCGGTGTTGACCATCATGAAGCACAGGTTATCCGGCAACGCGTACTTCGGCTCGCGGCCCTTGACGCGTTCGGCGATGTAGTGGGCGACGATCCTGGCGTGCGCGTTGGCGACGTGGCCGGCCTTCGGGTAAAAGCGGAACAGCGGCGAAACGACGCCGACCGAATCGCCGATCACGTAAGTGTCCGGGTCATCCTTCATGTTCAGGAAGAAGGGATCGACGCCGGCCCAGCCGGTCGGCTTGCCTTCCTCGTTCCGGCCGATGACGCCGGCCTTCCAGGCCATGTCGCCGGCCTGGTGCGGGGCCATCAGGATCGAATGGTCGAAGCTGAAATCGCCGGCGGCGGTCTTGATCTTCTTGTTGAACGGATCGACTTCGCTGATCACGGCCTTGGGCACGTAGACGATCTGGTCCTTGTACAGCTCGCGGAAGGCATCCTGGAAGCCGCCGGTGATCGGCGCCGGGCTCGGCTTGGGGTCGAGAATGATGACCTTGCCGTTGATCTTGCGCTGCTTGAACAGGCCGGCGATCAGGCAGGCGCGCTCGTAGGGCGACGGCGGGCAACGATGCGGCGGCGGCGGCAGGGTCATCACCAGATCGCCGCCCTTGAAATTCTGGATGCTCTGCTTGAGCTTGAAATGCTCGGCATTCGGGATGTAGGCGGCGGGGAACATGGCGCGCGTGTATTCCGCGGCCTTGCGATCGTTGCCGAACCACGTTTCATAGTTGTAGCGGATGCCGGCGCCGACGATCAGATAGTCGTAATCGAGCCAGCCCTGGGCGGTAATGACCCGCTTCCTGTCGCGCTCGAAGGCGGTGACTTCGGTCTGGATGAAGGTGTAGCCGTACTTCTGCGCAACCGGCAGGTAGCTGAAGGTGAGGAACTGGGTATCGACGACGTCGACCAGCCACTTGTTGCTCATCGGGCAGGAGAAGAAGACCGGGTTGCGTTCGAGCACTACGACGTCGAGCGTCGGGTCGAGCTGGCGCAAATGCTTGGCGGCACTCACGCCGCCCCAGCCGCCGCCGCAGATGACGACACGTTTGCCCTTGGCTTTGGGCAGCAAGGGGTCGGGCTGCAGGTTGATCAGGAAGGGCAGCGGGGTGCTGGGCTGGGCGAGAGCGCCCGTGACGCCGAGCGCGGCCCCGGCGGCGAGGAATTGTCTTCGGTTGAGGCTCATGTGCTTGTCTCCATCGGTTGAACCCCCCGGACACGGAGTTGCCCGGGGTTACGTTTGCCCTTGCGGGCGTTCCGGACGTGGCAGGCGGTACGCAGACCGCCCGGCGAGGCCACGCTCAGAATTTCAGGGTCGCGAGCTGGTCGCGGAAACGGGTTTCGTCCTTCACTTCCAGACAGCGCAGGTCGAGGTGAAAGGCATCGTCGCGGACGTAGCCGATGACCGGCGTCGGCAGGGCGCGGAAGGCCGCTTCGAGGGCGAGCAGCGCCTTGCCCGGTTTTTTGGCGGTCGGGCGGAAGACCAGCGCGGCGGAGGGCAGGCGTTCGACGGGTAGCGCGCCACTGCCGATCTGGCTGCTGCACGGCTGCACCGAGACCGTGGCCAGGCTGCCCAGCGCAGCTTGTGCCGCCGGCAGCATGCGTTCGGCCAGTGCGGCGATGTCGGCGACGGGCCGGGTCAGCAGGCGCAGCGTCGGCAGGCGCTCGGTCAGGCGATCCGGGTCGCGGTAGAGGCGCAGCGTGGCTTCCAGCGCGGCGAGCGTGGTTTTGCCGACGCGCAAGGCGCGCTTGAGCGGGTTCTTCTTGATCCTGGCGATCAGTTCCTTGCGTCCGACGATCAGCCCGGCCTGCGGCCCGCCAAGCAGTTTGTCGCCGGAGAAGGTGACGATGTCGGCGCCGGCGGCCAGCGCCTGTTGCGGGGTCGGTTCGGCGGGCAGGCCGAGCGCGGCGAAGTCGGTCAAGGTGCCGCTGCCGAGATCGACCATCAACGGCAGGCCGGCGACGTGGGCGATTTTGGCCACTTTTTCCTCGTCGACCGCGACAGTGAAGCCGGTGACGGCGTAATTGCTGGTGTGTACCTTCATCAGCAGCGCGGTCCTGGGGCCGATGGCTTCGGCATAGTCCTTCTCGTGCGTGCGGTTGGTGGTGCCGATTTCGACCAGCTTGACCTGCGCCCGGCGCATCACGTCGGGAATGCGGAAGGCGCCGCCGATTTCGACCAGCTCGCCGCGCGAGACCACGGCTTCCTTGCCTTGCGCCAGCGCGTTGAGGGTGAGCAGCACGGCGGCGGCGTTGTTGTTGACGATGGTCGCGGCGTATTGACCAACATTCGCGGGCGAGCCGCCGGCCACCAGTTCGGCAAGCAGGCCGGAAACCAGATCGTCGCGGTCGCCGCGCCCGCCGCCGGCGAGATCGTATTCCAGCGCACAGGGCGAACGCGCCGCTTCGACCATCAGCGCTATGGCCTCTTCGGAAAGCAGCGCGCGGCCAAGGTTGGTGTGCAGCACCGTGCCGGTAAGGTTGAATACGGCGCGCAGATTGGCTCGCCCGGCATCGTCGGCGCGGCGACGAATGGCGGCGAGCAAGGCGCTTTCATCGGGGAGCGGCAGGCCGTGCTTGAGGCCTTCGCGGGCCGCGGCCAGTTCGGCGCGCACGCAACCGGTGACCAACTGGCGCCCATGGGCGTCGATGAGTTCGGGAAGTTGGCTTAAAACGCGGTCAACCGCGGGGAGACGTCGATTTTCGTTCATGGCTTTCACCCGGACCGGGCAGAAAGGTTGCGGGAAGGCTGGGTTTAGCCGCTATGGGCGCCGATCAGCAGGAGGTTGGGGCCGGCGCGCTCGTAGCCGGCTTCGTCGATCAGCATGTCCAGCGCGAGTGTGGCCAGGTCGTCGGCTACCGGGTCCACGTTGGGGTCTTTTTCCTGATAGACGATCTTCAGGACGCTGTGGCATTCGTCGCAGGTTTCGGCGCGGACGCGGCCATCGCTGCCTTCGAGCTGGTGCAGGGCCACGGTTTTGTCGTTGCTGCAAACGCTGCACACGGCGCGCGGCACGTTCCATTCGGTGCTGCACAGGCTGCAATGCAGGTAGCGCAGGTTGTTGATCGTCGCGCCGATGCGCACGACGCTGGCCACGGCCGGGCTGCCACAACAGGGGCAGACGTTGTGGGCGTCCAGGGCTTGCAGTGCGGAGACCGCCATCTGGCTGGCCAGTTGGGTGAATACGACTTGTAGCGCAGCGCCGATGAACGGCAGTTCGGCGGCATCGCCTTCTTCGATCTCGCCATTGACCAGCAGGGCGTCGGCCAGGCGCTCCAGCCATGCATCGTCGGTGGCCAGCAGGGCGTTCAAAGCCTTTTGCGCGCCGTCGGGCGCGTCGGCAGCGAGTTCGTTGGCGATGTCGCGCAGGGCATCGCGCCAGGCGGCCGGGCGTTTGGCCGGATCGAGTGGGGGCATGCCGTGGGTCCGGGCGCGTTCCAGGGTTTCGGCGTCAGGCAGCGGCAGGGCCGGCAGTCGGGCCTGGGCGTGCTGTTGGGCGGTGCTGATCTGGCCGAGAAACGCCAGCCAGTCGCCCAAGGCGTGGTTGCGGGCCAGCGTGGCAAAGCGCTCGGCACGGTCGGCAAACAGGGTGCTGGCCTTGGGTAGCAGGAACGCCGGGGCCTCTTCGGTCGGCGGGTTGAAATCGATGGGTTGAGTCGACATGGTGTCTCAAAAAAGCCGGGGGATACGCGGAGTCTCCGCGCAGCGCCCCCGGAACGCAAGGTAGAACAAAGAAGAAACTATTTGCCAGTCACCTGGCGATACCAGCCACGATGATGCTGCTTGGCCCAGGCGCGGGTCACCGTGCCGTACCACATGGCGCGGATGGTGCCCTTGACCCAGATGGCGGCATAGACGTGGACCATGATCAGGCCGATCATCACCGCACCGGCAGCGGCGTGCACCACGGCGCCCATGCGGACGAGCGTGATGTCGAAGCCGAACCAGGCGCGCCAGATGAAGAGGCCGGATACCGTCATCAGCAGCATGCACACGGCCAATGCCCAGAACATCACTTTCTGGCCGCCGTTGTACTTGCCCTGTTCCGGCATGTTGTGGTCGTCGCCGTCCACCATCTGCTTGGCCTTCGACAGCCACTCCTTGTCCGCCGGGGTCATCTTGTTGAGATGCTTGAAGCGGAAGAAGATGGCCAGGAAGGACACGGCCATCAGCACCCCGAGGTAGGGGTGAATGATGCGTGCCCAGACCGGGCCGCCGAAGAGTTGCGTCAGCGGGAAGAAGGCCGGGTGGAAGAAAGCCAGACCGGAGAGCGCGAGCAGGATGAAGCTGATGCCCACGACCCAGTGGTTGGCCCGTTCGGACGCCGTGTAGCGCTTGAGGTCTTTCGGATCGCGGATCATTTCGCTTCCTCCTTGTCTTCACGTTCGATCTCGTCCTCGATCTCTTTCGAGACCTCGTTCGGACCCTTGGTGACATAGTGGAACAGGCTGCCTAGCGCCACACCGGCCAGCGCCAGGGTGGCGAGCGGCTTGGAGAAGCCCTTCCACAGCGCGACCAGCGGGCTGACGGAGGGGTTCTCCGGCAGCCCGTGGTACAGCCCCGGCTGGTCGGCGTGATGCAACACGTACATGACGTGCGTGCCGCCCACCCCTTCCGGATCGTACAGGCCGGCTTTGTCGAAGCCGCGTTCCTTGAGGTCGGCAATGCGTTCCGCCGCGTATTCCTTCATGTCTTCCTTCGACCCGAACTGGATGGCACCGGTCGGGCAGACCTTGGCGCAGGCGGGGGTGAGGTTGACGGCGACGCGGTCGGAACACAGCGAGCACTTGTAGGCCTTGCTGTCCTTCTGCGAGATGCGCGGAATGTTGAACGGACAGCCGGTAATGCAGTAGCCGCAGCCGATGCAGTTTTCCTGGTGGAAATCGACGATGCCGTTGCTGTACTGGATGATGGCGCCGGGTGACGGGCAGGCCTTGAGGCAGCCCGGGTCGGAGCAATGCATGCAGCCATCCTTGCGGATCAGCCACTCCAGCTTGTTGTTCTGTTCCACTTCGGAAAAGCGCATCACCGTCCACGACTTGGCCGTCAAATCCATCGGATTGTCGAGAACACCGTGGTTGGTGCCGATTTCGTCGCGTAGGTCGTTCCACTCCATGCAGGCGGCCTGGCAAGCCTTGCAGCCGATGCAGGTCGTGACGTCGATCAGTTTGGCGACTTCCACCGTTTGCCGGACTTGTGGCGAAGGCGTCGTCGTTGCGGAGCGCTGTTTGATGTCGAGTGATTGCAGTGCCATGGCGCGCTCCCTTAGATCTTCTCGATGTTGACGAGGAAGGACTTGAATTCCGGCGTCTGCGTATTGGCGTCACCGACGAACGGCGTCAGGGTGTTGGACAGGAATCCCATCCGCGCCACGCCCTTGAAGCCCCAGTGGATGGGGATCCCGACGTGGTGCACCGTCTGACCGTTCACTTTCAGGCCCTTGATCCGCTTGGTGACGACGGCGACGGCCTTGATGAAGCCCCGGTTGGAGCGCACCTTGACCTTGTCGCCGCTGGCGATGCCTTTCTCCTTCGCCAGTTCCTCGCCGATTTCCACGAACTGTTCCGGCTGCAGGATCGCATTGATCTCCACATGCTTGGTCCAGTAATGGAAATGCTCGGTCAGGCGGTAAGTCGTTGCCGCATACGGGAAGTCCTTGGCGGTTCCGAACACTTCCATATCCGCTTTGAACACGCGGGCGGCCGGGTTGCTGATCGCCTTGGGATTGGTGTTCATCGGGTTGGTGCCGATCGGGGTTTCGAACGGTTCGTAATGCTCGGGGAACGGCCCTTCGGCCATCATCTCGCGGGCGAAGAAGCGGGCAATGCCCTCGGGGTTCATGATGAACGGGCCCATGCCGTCGGCGGGGTTGGAATCTGCCTTGAAGTCGGGCACGTCGGAGCCGGTCCAGACCGAACCGTTCCACCAGATCTGCTTTTTCTTCGGGTTGAAGGGCTTGCCGTTGACGTCGGCCGAAGCGCGGTTGTACAGGATGCGGCGGTTGACCGGCCACGCCCAGGCCCAGTTGAGGGTCTGGCCGTTGCCCCACGGATCGCTGTTGTCGCGGCGCGCCATGTTGTTGCCGGCCTGGGTCCAAGAGCCGGAGAAGATCCAGCAGCCGCAGGCGGTGCTGCCGTCGTCGCGCAACTGGGCGAAGCTGTCGAGCTGCTCGCCGGCCTTGCGGATGATCTTGGTCGGGTCCTTCGGGTCCGCCAGATCGGTGAGCGCCTTGCCGTTGTACTCCTTGGCCAGTTCGTCCGGAGCGGGATCGTACGGATCCTTGTGCGCCCAGGTCAGGTTGAGGATGGGGTCGGGGAAAGCGCCGCCCTTCTCCTTGTACATGGCCTTGAGCTTCAGGAAGATGCCGGCCATGATCGCCGGGTCTTCCTTGGCTTCGCCCGGTGGCTCGGCGCCCTTCCAGTGCCACTGCAGCCAGCGCCCGGAATTGACCAGCGAACCATCTTCTTCGGCGAAGCAGGTGGAGGGCAGGCGGAACACCGTAGTCTGGATTTTGGCCGGATCGACGTCGTTGTACTCGCCGAAATTACGCCAGAACTCGGAGGTCTCGGTGGCCAGCGGGTCGATGATCACCAGGTACTTCAGTTTCGCCAGCGCGACCCCGAGCTTGGCCTTGTTGGGGAACGAGGCGAGCGGGTTGAAGCCCTGACAGATGTAGCCATTCATCTTGCCCTGGTACATGTCGTCGAAGACGCGCAGGACATCGTGCAAGGTATCGAGCTTGGGCAGATAGTCGAAGGCCCAATTGTTGTCCTTGGTCGCGGCGTCGCCGAACCAGGCCTTCATCAGGCTGACGTGGAACTTCTCGTAGTTCTGCCAGTACGATAGCTGGTTGGGCCGCAGGGGCTTGGGCGCGCGTTTGGCGATGTAGGCCGCGTAGTCGGTCTCCTTCTCGCCCGGCAAGGTCATGTAGCCCGGCAGCAGGTTCGACATCAGCCCGAGATCGGTCAGGCCCTGGATGTTGGAGTGCCCGCGCAGTGCGTTCATGCCGCCGCCGGCCATGCCGATATTGCCCAGCAGCAACTGGACCATCGCGCCGGTGCGGATCATCTGCGAGCCTTGCGAGTGCTGCGTCCAGCCGAGCGCGTACATGATGGTCATCGTGCGGTCGGGGCCGGCGGTCGAGGCCAGGTAGTCGCACACCTTGAGGAAGGCATCCTTCGGCGTGCCGCAGATGTTCTCCACCACTTCCGGCGTGTAGCGGCTGTAGTGCTGCTTCAGCAGCTGATAGACGCAGCGCGGGTCCTGCAGTGTCGGGTCGGTCTTGACGTAACCGTCATCGCCCTTCACGTAGTTCCAGGTGCTCTTGTCGTAGCTGCGCTTTTCCGCGTTGTAGCCGGTAAAAAGACCATCCTCGTAGGCGAAGCCGTCGTTCACCAGGAACGAGAAATCGGTGTAGGCCTTGACGTACTCGTGATGGATCTTGTCGTTGGTCAGCAGGTAATTGATGACGCCGCCCAGAAAGGCGATGTCGGTACCGGTGCGGATGGGCGCGTAGAAGTCCGCCACCGAGGCGGTACGGGTAAAGCGCGGGTCGACGACCACGAGCTTCGCCTTGTTGTGCTTCTTCGCTTCAATGACCCATTTGAAACCGCAGGGGTGCGCTTCGGCTGCATTGCCGCCCATCACGAGCACGACATCGGCGTTCTTGATGTCGACCCAGTGATTCGTCATTGCGCCGCGGCCAAACGTCGGAGCCAGACTGGCTACCGTCGGGCCGTGTCAGACACGTGCCTGGTTATCGAATGCGATCATTCCGGTCGAACGAACGACCTTGTGGGTGATATATCCAGTTTCGTTGCTGGATGCGGAAGCGGCGAGGAAACCGGTGGACAGCCAGCGGTTCACCGTCGCGCCATCGGCGTTCTTGGCGATGAAGTTGGCGTCGCGGTCCTCTTTCATCAGGGTCGCGATGCGGTTGAAGGCTTCGTCCCAGGAAATACGCTTCCATTCGCTGCTGCCGGCTTCGCGCACTTCCGGGTGCTTCAGCCGGTTCGGGCTGTGGATGAAGTCGATCAGGGCCGCGCCCTTCGGGCAAAGCGTGCCGCGATTGACCGGATGATCCGGGTCGCCCTCGATATGGATGATTTCCGAATGCACGTTCTTCGACTTGTCGCCGATCGAGTACATCAGGACGCCGCAGGCAACCGAGCAATACGGGCAGGTATTGCGGGTTTCCGTGGCGCGGGTGAGCTTGAAGGTGCGTACTTCCGCCAGGGCTGCGGTCGGTGAGAAGCCCATCAACGCGATGGACGACCCTCCCAGCCCGGCGGAGCAGACCCTGAAGAACTGCCGCCTGTTCATGTTCATTGTGTTTTCCTCCTGATGCGACTGAGTGTCGCAACAGCAATCCAACGCAACCGCCATGCCATCCGGCGTAAGTCATTGAACAATAGGCAAGCCCTTCCGGCGCTCGGCGGCAAAGGTGAGACATTTTGTCCATCGCCGCTTGGGCGCGGACAAAATGTCTCAGCGCCAGACAGGCTTCAGAAGGTGATGACCTTGTCCGAATCCAGCGTCGCCTGTGCCAGTTCCTGCAGCGTGCCGATGCTCACGCCCGGAATGAGGGGCAGCTCGGCGATGCCGCGCGCCAGCGCGCAGGTGCGGCAGGAGCGGATTTCCACGCCATGATTGACCAGTGTCTCGACCATGCCCTGCAAGCCGTTGGTCGCGCCATCCACCTGATTGGGCAGGCTCAACACCGTGGCGTCCGACATCAGGAACACGCGCACCTGCGGCTTGTCGTCACGTCCGGCCAGCGCCGTGGCCAAACGCAGGCCGGAAAGGCAGCGCTCGCTGCCATAAGGCGCAGCATGGATGATGATGAGGATTTTTTGCATTTCAGTTTCCTTGTTGTAAAGCGTTGGCGACGCTGCGGAAATTGTTCAGGCCAGCCTCCAGATTGTCGATGATTTCCAGCACCAGATCGTCCGGTTCCGGCAGGTTGTCGAGATCGGCCAGGCTTTTGTCCTTGAGCCAGAAAATATCCAGGCTGGTCTTGTCGCGGGCCAGAATCTGCTCGACGCTGAATTTTCGCCAGCGCCCTTCCGGATTTTCGATTTCGTGCCAATTTTCCTGTCGACCGCGACAATTGGCCGGGCTGTAGCAAGCGATGAAATCCTGCAAATCCTCGAAGCGCAGCGGCTTCTTTTTCAGCGTGTGGTGGATGTTGGTACGGTAATCGTAGAACCACACTTCCTTCGTCCAAGGCTCGGCGCGGGCCGGCTGGTTGTCGAAGAACAACACGTTCGCCTTGACCCCATTGGCGTAGAAAATCCCGGTCGGCAAGCGCAGGATGGTATGCAGATCGGTCGTTTCCAGAAGCTTCCTGCGCACCGTCTCGCCCGCACCGCCCTCGAACAGCACATTGTCCGGCACCACCACGGCGGCGCGGCCGGTGGTCTTCAACATGCTGCGGATGTGCTGCACGAAATTGAGCTGCTTGTTCGAAGTCGTCGCCCAGAAATCCTGCCGGTTGTAAGTCAGGTCGTCCTTGTCCAGCTCGCCTTCTTCGTTGGTGAACACCATGCTGCTCTTCTTGCCGAAAGGCGGGTTGGCCAGCACGTAGTCGTGGCTTTCCTTCGGCGGCGCAATCAAGGCGTCGTTCGGCGAAATCGGGCTGTCGCCGTCGATCTCGCCGATGTTGTGCAGAAACATGTTCATCAGCGCCAGGCGGCGCGTGCCGGCCACGATCTCGTTGCCGAAAAACGTGTCGTGCTTGAGGAATATGCGCTCATCCGCATTCATGCTGGGGTAGGTGTCGACCAGAAAATCGTAGGCTGCCAGAAAGAAGCCGCCCGTACCGCAGGCCGGATCGGCAATCGTCTTGCACGGCAGCGGGCGCACGCACTCCACCATCGCGCGGATCAGCGGGCGCGGCGTGAAATACTGCCCTGCTCCCGATTTCGTATCCTCGGCGTTGCGCTCCAGCAAGCCCTCATAGATGTCGCCCTTCACATCCGCCCCCAGCGTCACCCACTGGGTTTCATCCACCATGTCGATCAGCCGCGACAGCTTGGCCGGGTCCTGAATCTTGTTCTGCGCCTTGGTGAAAATCTGCCCCAACAGCCCCGGCTTGCCACCCAATTCGAGCAGCGTGGACACGTAATGCACCTCCAGCTCCGCCCCGCGTTTGGCCTTCAGGCTCGGCCAGTCGAAACCAGCGGGAATGCCGATCTGGCGGTTGTACGGCGGCCGGCTGTACTCGTCGGCCATCTTCAGAAAGATCAGGTAAGTGAGCTGTTCGAGGTAATCGCCATAGCCCACGCCGTCATCGCGCAGCGTGGTACAGAAGCTCCAGACACGGGAGACGATGGAGGCGGTTGCGTTCATGGATTCAGGACTCAGGGTTGTCTTGATGGTTGGATAATTCTTGCTGCAATTCCGCCTCGATTTCCTCAATGCTCGGCAAACTGGTGTCGAGCGGCTCCGGCAGCGCGCGCACTAATTCGTAGTTCGCCACGCCAATCGGGCGCTCGATGCCGGATAGCGCATATTCAGCGACCAGCCGATTCTTTTCCTTGCACAGCAGCAGGCCTATCGTCGGTTTGTCGTCCGGCGCTTTGATCTGAGCATCGACCGCGCTCAGATAAAAATTAAGCTGGCCGGCATGTTCTGGTTTGAAGGCACCGGCCTTCAACTCGACCACGACATAGCATTTGAGGCGGATGTGATAAAAAAGCAGGTCGATAAAAAACTCATCGCCTGCCACTTCCAAACGATACTGCCGGCCGACAAACGCGAACCCAGCCCCCAACTCCAGCAGAAAGCGCGTGATATGGCGCACCAGCGCTTCCTCGATATCCCTTTCATGAGCCTCCTCGCCCAAGCCAAGAAAATCGAACAGGTAGGGATCTTTCAGCGTTTCATGCGCCAAAGCGGACTCCGCCTCGGGCAAGCGGCCCGAAAAGTTGGTCACGGCATTGGCCTGGCGCAGGTGTAGCCGGTTCTCGATCTGCCGACTCAAAGTCGCGCGCGACCAGCCCTGCTCAACGGTCTGGCGGGCATACCATTCCCGCTGTGCCAGGTCATCCAGCTTGGTTATCAACAACACGATGTGAAACCACGGCAATTGGGCAGCAACTTGCTGCCCAATTTGGCCATCGGGACAACGCTCGGCAAAAAAGCGCATGTACTTCAGGTTGCGCGCCGAAAAACCCTTGATCTCAGGGAATGCTGCCTGTAGGTCGTTCGCCAGCCGGTCGATGACCTTCGCACCCCACCCCTGAGCCTGATGGCGCTCCAGAATTTCCCGTCCGATCTGCCAATACAGCTGAATCTGCTCCTGATTGACAGCCAGCACTGCTCGCTGCCGGGCGCTGGCAATCCGGCTTTTCAGATCGGCCAGCCACGGGGCGTAATCTTCAGGAAGGATCAACGCAGTTTTACTCATCATTCACCTTTTGCCGCAACGAAACGCCCCCGCCCGGAAGGAATCAAGCTCTTGCTGCGCATCCAGTTCAGGGCAGTGAAAAACTTATTGCGCTCGATCTTCAGCTTCGACTCATGCCAGTTTTCCCTCGCCTCCAGAACGATTTCCTCATCACTCGGAGTTTTGCCGAGTAGAAGCAGATTGTTCCAGGCCGCGTAAACGGTCGCCAGAATTTCCGCCTGGCGCATGGTCATTGGCAACATCAGCTCAAGCAAACGCTCCACCTCGCCGAGCCGCCCACCGAGTGCCTGCTGGGTCTTGGTCAGCAAGCGTCCGAATCCGGACTGGGGACGAAACTCATACCTGCCGGTCTCCAGGCGAGTCACGTCGAACCAGTTGGCTTTGTGGGCGCGATGCTCAACCTTCTTCAAATGAGGATGATCGTTCGGCCCGGCGACATCCTTGAATGGCTGACGCTCCAGATCGAGGCCCAGATGCGCCTCAACCAAATGGCTGATCTTCTCCGCCTTGACGTGACCGAAATACGGCAATTTATCCGGATACAACGCATGCAACCGGTACGCCATCGCCAAAATACCGGCATGCAAATCCTTGGCCGCGATTCCCGGTACGGCCACCGGGAAAGGAATGATTTTGCCGGGTGGCGGCGTGAGCTCCAATGCCTTGGGCACTTCCTGTATTGCCCGTCGACTCCTGCGCGTCGTACTCAGGCTGGAGCGTTCGGCGCGGATGCGTTCGAGCAGGGCGGTGGCGGGTTCGTCGTTTTTGTCCTGTTTTACGAGTTGACCGCAGAAGGCCTTTTTCAGGATGGACTGGCGCAGCGCGTCGGCCTGTTGCAGGGCGGTGGCGAGGGTTTGGTCGAGTTGGTCGGCTTCGGAGAGTTTGGATTCGAGTTCTGCAACAACCTCAACTTGTTCGTTGCTCGGACAAAGTGGCACAAACAATCCTTCAACCTTCGAGATGCTCAACGTATGGAGGCCAGAGGTGGAACTAGCTGCCCTAACGATGAACTTGCGACCAAGCTCGGACATGAGGAAATACAGCAGAAACTTTGATGCAGAGAGTTTCAGCGGTCGCGCTTTGATGAGGTGGTTTTGATGGACACAGCCTGAAATTTGGCCGAGCCAAAGCGCCACGCGGCCAATTTGGTCAATGCTCCCATTGCCTTCAACAATCAACAAATCGCCTTTTTCGAGCGTAACGCGCGCCAACTCGGACTCTGTCACGCCAATGCTATGAACTTCGTCGAGTTCGAGGCGATTCGCATACACGTTGGCAACTCTTAGATAAGGACGAGTTGCAGAAAGCTGCTCCCGTTTCTGATTTTTGGTCAGGCCACCAGAAACATCAGACACATCTTCCAACCTGAACCAACCCCACCCCTCCGGCAATTCCGGCAACTCGGCGAGTTCTTCGGGGGTAAGCGAGGGTAGGGGCTTGGGGGGTTTGGGTTTGGGGCCGGGTTTGCCCTGGCTTTGCCAGTCGGCGAGTTGTTGCTGGTAGCGGGCTTCGCGCTCGTGGGCGATGCGGCGTTGCAGGGCGGTGGCGGGTTCGAGTTGGTCGCGGTGTTCGGCGCGCCATGTTGCGGTCAACTTGCCTTCGAAGGCAATTTTCAGCAGCGACTGGCGATAGACCTTGAGTTGCTCCCGCGCCGTCTTCAGGCTGGCCACGCCCTGATCGAGTTCGGAAAACAGCTCCTCGATCTTGGCGACGATGCGGTGTTGTTCGGCGGTTGGCGGAACGGGAATTCTGCAGGCACTGAGATATGGCGTCGTAACCCGCCGCTGGCCGACTGCCCCGGACATGTTGTGCTCGGCCACATGGCGGAAGGCCCGGCTGGAAACGAAGTAATAAACGAACTGTGGGCTAATGCCGAGATGGGCGCGCAGGACGTGAAACTCTGTCGAGCCAAAGCCAAGCCCGTTGTGGAGCGCAGGAACAACGGCCATCTTGCCGTTTTCCATGCAGGGCGTGATCTTGGCAAACAAGACATCGCCCTCGCGGAACGGCGTGTAGCCTTTTTTGACCTCGCCGAATTTGCGCGTCGCGGAAACGTCCATTCCGCCGCTCTCTGCCTCAACAGCGGGCATCGGCACGAACGAGACCGCTAGATCGTCAGCGATAGCCGATTTGTCGATGGTTGGATTGACCAGACAAATTTCAAATAGCTCGGCCTTTTCCCACCCCGCCGGCAACTCTCCAAGCCCCATCACGCCACCAACGCCTCATTCAGCTCATCCAGCAAGCCATCCATCCGCTCGCCGAACAATTGCCACATCTTCCCCAGCCCGCCCTGAGCATCAAAGGGGCTGTAGTCGAGATCGTCGCGGTCGACGTGGAAAGAGTGGCAAATATGGTCGCGCAGCAGGCGTAGCCAGTTCATTTGTTCTTCGTTGAATTTGTCGCCGCTGCCAGCGTGCTGCTTGAGCACCCAGTTCTGGAAATTGCGGCGTACGGTGTCGGCAAAGGGCGTGATTGTCGCATCCAGACCGCAAACGCGGCGGATCAATGCGACAAGTGCCGTGAGTTCCTGCTCCGGCGCGGTGCTGGCGAGCTGGTCGAGATGCACGTAGGCCTGCCACACGCGCAGCGGGGCGAGGTTCGGTTTGTCGGCCCGCAGTTTGTCGAGCACCTGGCGCACGAGCTTGAGGGTGACTTCGCGCCGCCGCCAGGGTTGGGCGAAGTAGATGGTGAGCGCTTCGATCTCATCGCGGTGGGTCGTCAGCCAGTCGGCGAATTCCTGCGTCAGGCTGGCGGCTTGGGCGGCGCTTTCCTTGCTCCAGCCGGCGTAGGTGATGGCGTCGAGCGTGTCGTGGTCGATGGTTTGTTCTTTTTCGCGGCGGATGGTGTCGATCAGTTCGATGAATTCGCCGTTGAGCAGGTTGGCGGCCTGGCTGACGAGCTGTTGCTGGGCTTGCTCGCGCCGGGTGTCGCCGGGGTCGTTGCCGATGGGTAGCCCGGCGAGTTCGAGGGCGCGGGCTTCGATGAGGTCGGCGTCTATGGCGTTGAAGAGCTGACCGACGAGGTGGCTGAGTTCGATGCCGCCCGCCGCTTCGCGCAGGCGCCGCTGGTCGTCGGCGTCGAGCTGCTTGTTGAGCCGCGCCAGTCGGCCGGCGAGCGAGGAGACGCTGTCGGCGTCGGTGGTGGCGCCCATCATGATGCCCATCGCCAAATCCTTGAGCGGCACGCCGGGCTTGGTGATGAGCGGCTGGCTGGCGGTCTTGAGCGAGCGGGTGACGCCGATGGCGTCGACGATGACGTAGTGGGTCTTGGCGGTTTTGGCGCTGGGGGTGACTTTCTTGAGGTCATCCATATCCAGCGTGCGCGTGCCGCGGCCTTTCATCTGCTCGAAGTAGTTGCGGCTCTTCACATCGCGCATGAAGAGCAGGCATTCGAGCGGCTTGACGTCGGTGCCGGTGGCGATCATGTCCACGGTGACGGCGATGCGCGGGTGGTATTCGTTGCGGAACTGGGCGAGGATGGATTTGGGGTCTTCGCCCTTGGTCACGCTGCCGTCGGGCTGGGTTTTGTCCTGCGCGGCGCGGTAGGTGACCTTTTTGCAGAAGGCGTTGCCCTCGCCGAATTCCTCGCGCACGGTGTTGATGATGTCGTCGGCATGGCTGTCGGTCTTGGCGAAGATGAGGGTCTTGGGCACTTCTTCGCGGCCGGGGAAGATGTTCGGCAGGTTGTCGCGGAAGGCGCGGATGACGGTGCGAATCTGGTCGGGGGTGACGACATCGCGGTCGAGCTGGGTGGCGCTGTAGGCGGCGTCTTCGTCCTGCTGCTCCCAGCGCTTTTTGCGGGTCAGGCGTTCGCGTTTTTCGACCTGCTGCCGGGCGGCGATGATGCCGCCTTGTTGCGTGACCTGGGTGTCGATCAGGTAGATTTCATTGCCGACGTTGACGCCATCGGCCACGGCTTTTTCGTGGCTGTAGTCGCTGACGACGTTCTTTTTGAAGAAGCCGTAGGTGCGGTTGTCCGGCGTGGCGGTGAGGCCGGCGAGGAAGGCATCGAAGTAGTCGAGCACCTGCTGCCACAGGTTGTAGATGCTGCGGTGGCACTCGTCGATGAAGATGACGTCGAAGAATTCGGGCGGGATTTTGGCGTTGTAGGCAACGGGCAGCGGCGTTTTACCCAGCGTGATTTCAGCCGGGTTGGCTTCTTCGGCGTCTTCCGGCAGCTCCTTGTCCTGTAGCAGCGAGTAGAGGCGCTGGATGGTGGAGACGCAGACATCGGCGCCCTTGTCGACAAAGCTGTTCTTGAGCCGCTGGACGGCGTAGAGCTCGGTGAATTTGCGGCTGTCGTCGATGGGCACGTAGGCCATCATTTCCTGCTCGGCCTGCTCGCCAAGGTTCCTGGTGTCGACGAGAAACAGCACGCGGCGAACGTTGGCGTGCTTCAACAGGCGGTAGATGCTGGTGATGGCGGTGTAGGTCTTGCCGGCGCCGGTGGCCATCTGGATGAGGGCGCGCGGTCGGGCCTCGCGGAAGGACTGCTCCAGGTTGGCAATGGCGGTTTCCTGGCAATCGCGCAGACGAAGCTGCCTGGCCGGCTTGCCTTTCGGGTTGAGCGGCGGCAAGGCGGCCAAACGGGCGCGCAGGCTGTTGCCTTGTTGCAGCCAGGCGGCCAGGGTTTCCGGGCGGTGAAAGCTGAACACCTCGCGCGAGCGCGGCTTGGGGTCGCGGGCATCGGTAAAGCGGGTGATTGCGCCGGTGGCTTCGTAGAGGAAAGGTAGCGGCTGGCTGTTGCTCACCCACTTGAGCCTGGCGGCGGCGTAGCCTTCGGTCTGGCTTTCATGCATCGTCAGGTGCTGGCCTTCGTCGGCGCGCTTGGCTTCGATGACGCCGACGGCTTGCTTGTCGACGAAGAGCACGTAGTCGGCCGGTCCGACATCGGTTTGCCATTCGCGCACGGCCACGCCCGACGCGGCAGCGAAATTGACCTTGTTCTTGGTCTGCACCGCCCAGCCAGCGGCGCGCAATTGGGCGTCGATGCGGTCGCGGGCTTGTTGTTCGGGGTTCTGGTTTTCGGTCATCGGGCGGGCGATGTGTGGCGGGCCGGGATCGCGCAATGATATAGGAAGCGCGGGGAGGCGGGATGCCGGATGAATGGCGTGCCGGATTTCGCGTGCGGGGAGCGGGCGCGCCGGATTTCTTCGCTTGGCGGGCAGTGCTATGCTGCCCCGCCATGATCGCCACCCTGCTCGACGCGCTCTCGCTGCTCGGCCATTTCGACCACCGCCTGCTCGAAATCGTCGGTCTGTCGTTGCGCGTCAGCCTGAGCGCGCTGGCCATCGGCGCCCTGCTCGGCCTGCCGCTCGGCGCCTGGCTGGCGGTGGCGGATTTTCGCGGACGCGGCGCCCTGATCGTCGCGTTCAACGCGCTGATGGGCCTGCCGTCGGTGGTGGTCGGCGTGCTCGTCTATCTGGCGCTGTCGCGTAGCGGGCCGTTCGGCAGCTACGGGCTGCTGTTTTCGCCGGCGGCAATGATCGTCGCCCAGAGCGTGCTGGTGGTGCCGCTGATCGCCGCCGTCAGCCGGCAGATCGTCGAGGACGCGTGGAAGGAATACGCACCGGAGTTTTCGGTCATCGGCATCGGTCGACCGCAGGCGGTCATGCTGCTGCTCGCCGACTGCCGCTTTTCATTGTCGGTCGCCGCGCTGGCCGGCCTCGGCCGGGCGATGTCGGAAGTCGGCGCGGTGATGATTGTCGGCGGCAATATCGACGGCTACACGCGGGTGATGACGACGGCCATCGCGCTGGAAACCAGCAAGGGCGATCTGGCGCTGTCGGTGGCGCTCGGCATCGTGCTGATGAGCATTATCCTCGGCCTCAACATCATTGCCTTTGGGTTGCGTAGTTGGGCGGCAAGGAGGTACGGCTGATGTTCCCGCTACGCATCGCCGGCCTGCGTTTCGCACCCGAGGGGCGCCCCGTGCTCGATGGCGTCGACCTCGAACTTTCCGGTGAGGGCATCACCGTGATCCTCGGCCCCAACGGCGCCGGCAAGACGGTGCTGCTGCGCCTGCTGGCCGGCTTGCTGCCGGCCGCCGGCGGTACGCTCGCGTGGGGCGGCTCGCCGTTGCCCGATGGCCGCCTGGCGATGGTCTTCCAGCAGCCGATGCTGCTGCGCATGTCGATTTTCACCAATGTCGAGTTTGCCTTGCGGCCGCAGGCGCTGAACGCCGCCGAACGCCGCCGCCGGGCGCAGGAGGTGCTGGAGCGGGTCGGTCTCGCCGGGCGCGCCCGGGACTGCGCCCGACTGCTGTCCGGTGGCGAACGCCAGCGCCTGGCGCTGGCGCGCGCCTGGGCGATGCGCCCGCGCCTGCTGCTTCTCGACGAGCCGACCGCCAGCCTCGACCCTTCGGCCACCGAGCAGGTCGAGCGCATCGTCCGCGAAATCCGCACCGAAGGTGCCAAGGTGCTGATGACGACGCATAATCTTGGCCAGGCGACCCGTCTGGCTGACGACATCGTCTTTCTCGCCGCCGGCCGCGTGCAGGAACACGCGCCGGCACAGCGTTTCTTTGCCCGCCCGCAATCGCCGGCGGCGCGGGCCTATCTGCAAGGAGAACTGCCATGGCGCATCGCATTCGATCGCTGATCCGGCATCCGGCATCGCCGCTGGCGGCGCCTCCAATTCAACACTCAAGGGTAATCCCATGACCGACACTTCGTCCTGCGCCTCGTACGCTTCGGAAAACCGCGCTCTCTCGGCCAGCGAAGCCCGCGCCCGCATGCTGGCCGCCGTGGCGCCGGTCGCCGGCCAGGAATTCGTGCCGCTGCGCAGCGCGCTCGGGCGCATCCTGTCCGCCGGCATCGTCGCCCCGCATGACGTGCCGGCGCACGACAACTCGGCGATGGATGGCTATGCGATCCGCTGCGAAAGCCTGAGTGCGACCGGCGAGACGCGGCTGACCGTGGTCGGCAGCGCGTTTGCCGGCAACGCCTTCTCCGGCCAGGTCGGCAAGGGGCAGGCGGTCAGGATCATGACCGGCGCCGTGTTGCCGGCCGGGGCCGATACCGTGGTCGTGCAGGAGGTGACCCGGGTCGAAGGCGATGCGGTCTACGTGCCGGCCGGGCAGAAGCAAGGGCAGAATACCCGGCGCGCCGGCGAGGATCTGGCGCGCGGCGCCATCGCATTGCCGGCGGGCAAGCGCGTCGGCACCGCCGAACTCGGCCTGATCGCCTCGCTCGGCATCGTCGAGGTCAATGTCAGGCGTCGTCTGCGCGTCGCGTTCTTTTCGACCGGCGACGAACTGGCTTCGCTCGGCCAGCCGCTCGCGCCCGGGCAGATCTACGACAGCAACCGATACACGCTGCACGGTCTGCTGAGCCGGCTGGGCGCCGAGATCATCGACATGGGCGTCGTGCCGGACCGCCCGGAGGCGCTGGAGGCCGCGCTTGGCGAGGCGGCGCAGGTGGCCGATGCGATCATCACCAGCGGCGGCGTTTCGGTCGGCGAAGCTGATTTCGTGCGCGACGTTCTCGCCAGGCTGGGCGAGGTGAATTTCTGGAAGCTCAACATCAAGCCCGGCCGCCCGATGGCTTTCGGCCGGATCGGCAAGGCCTGGCTGTTCGGCCTTCCGGGCAACCCGGTGGCAGTCATGGTGAGCTACACGCAATTCGCGCTCGATGCGCTGCTGCGCCTGGCCGGCCTCGATCCGCTGCCCGAACGCCCGCTACTGACCGTGCCTGCCGCCAACGCCATCAGGAAGCAGGCCGGGCGCCGCGAATACCTGCGCGGCCGCTTGCTTGCGGTCGACGGCCGCTGGCAGGTCAAAACCACCGGCAACCAGGGCTCGGGCGTGCTGCGCTCGATGTCGGAAGCCAACTGCTTTGTCGTGTTGCCGGAAGACTGCGCCGGCGTGCAGGCCGGCGACAGCGTCGAAGTGCAGTTGTTCGAGGGCCTGCTCTAAGGTTCGCTCAGTCGGCCAGTTCGATCTGGCCGCTGACGTTCGTCGTCAACAGGCTTTCGCCGGCTTCCAGCGGCGGCGGGGCCGCATCGGCGACCATCGCCGCGCGACTGGCGCGCAACATCGGCATCGGCGGCATCTGGCCGCTCTGCTGGATGCTCAGGTGGCGGATCGTGTACGGTTTGCCGAACACCTCGGCGACCACCGCCGCGCGCTGGCGAAAGGCGGCGATCGCCTCACGCGTCGCTTCGTCTTCCACCTTGCGGCGCGTTTCGGGCGTCGGCAACTGGCTGACGCCGCTGACGGCCAGCCGCATCTGTTGCAATTGCCCGAGCAATTCCGAGACGGCCGCTGCGTCGCGCGATTCCAGCACCAGCTCGGAATGCATGCGCCAGCCCTCGATCTTCTGGCCCTGCCCGTAGACCGGGAACGTGCTCTGGCGGCCGCTCTTGACCGAGATGCCCGGTTTCGACTTGATCACCTTGAGGCCTTCGGCGATGTCCTGATTGACCCGGCGCGCCAGATCGGCCGGACTGTTGCCGTTGGCCTCGGCGAATACCGTGGCGCGTACCATGTCGTTGGCCGCCGGGCGGCTGGCCTCGGCAGTCAGGTCGACGGTGGTGCCGGCCAGTGCGGCGGCGGAAAGAAGGCTGCCGATCAGCAGCGCGATGGCACTTCGGGATGGATTTTTCATGCGGAACCTTTCGGTGCGTCAAGTTCGGCGACGATGCGCTCGCACTGGGCGATGTGGCGCATCGCCACGGTATTGACCGACCAGTAGCCGATGCCGGCGGCGACAATCTGGCCGGCGAGCGGCACCAGGCGCACGGCTTCCATCGCAGTCAGGCGTACGCCGGCCAGGCGGACGATGCGGGTGACCAGTTGCGGCGTCGTCAGGCGCGCGGCAAGCGTACCGCCGGCGCCGGCCAGCAGGCGGCAGACCAGTGCCTGACGTTCGGTGGACAGCAGCCCGATCTGCGCTTCGCTGAGCCCGAAGTGCTCGTTGATGCGGTGGACGATGCGCGTCAGCAAGGCGAGGTCGGTTGCCAAGTCGATGCCCGGTACCGGAATCAGCGAGGTGACGGCGCCCAGCAATGCGCGGCGCCGGGCCATGGCCCGGCATTCGCGGCGCAGCGCCAGACCCGGGGTGACTTCCGGGGGCGCGCTCCAGATGGCACCGGCGGAGGGCATCGCGCTTGCCATCCTACTTTGCTGACTGGCCGCCGCTCAGCTTGCCGTAAACCGCCAGCAACAACACTGCGACGATGACCGAGGCGATGAAGCCGGCGCCCTCACCTGCGCGGTACCAGCCGAGGAACTGGCCGATGACGCCGGCCAGGAAGGAGCCGGCGATGCCGAGCACGACGGTGGCGATGAAGCCCATGTTCTCCTTGCCGGGGTGCAGAACCTTGGCCAGTACGCCGATGACGAAGCCCAGAATGATGGTCCACAAGATGCCCATGATCGAATATCTCCTTGATGCGACGAAAGGCGCCCGACAGTCGGGCAGGATTTCATCGTAACGCGGGTCATGGCTTACAGGTTGGCATGCGCGCCAAAAAAATCCTGGCGTTATGATGCGGCACACAACCAAGGAGACCTGTATGAGCACAAAATTTCTCGACGACCTCGAACCCGGCGACAAATTCGTTACCGGGGGCATTACGCTGACCGAGAGCGAAATCATCGCTTTCGCGCTGACCTACGATCCGCAGCCCTTTCACCTGAATGCCGTGGTCGCTGCCGAATCGATCTACGGTGGGCTGATCGCCAGCGGTTTTCAGGTGATTTCGCTGACCTTCCGGCTGTTCATCCAGCAAGGCCTGCTGGTCGAGTCCAGCATGGGTTCGCCGGGCATCGACGAACTGCGCTGGTTCGCGCCGGTGCGCCCGGGCGATACGCTGCAGGCGGAAATCGAGGTGCTGACGGTGACGCCCTCGAAATCGAAGGCCGATCGCGGCATTGCCAGGCTCAAGTACTCGACCTTCAATCAGCGTCGGGAACTGGTGTCGAGCTATGTCGTCAATCATTTGCTGCGGCGGCGCGTAAGTCCGCCAGCTGCCCAATGACACGATGTAACGGATTGTCGGAGTGATAAGATTGTCGGCTATGTCCGAACTTGAAATGCTTGCCGAACGCCTCGGCCGCGAACTGCTCAGTCGCGGCGAGTGGCTGGCGACTGCCGAATCCTGTACCGGCGGCTGGGTCGCCCAATCGGTGACGGCCATCGCCGGCAGCTCGGCGTGGTTCGATCGCGGTTTCGTGACCTACTCGAACGAGGCCAAGGTCGACATGCTGGGCGTGCCGCAAACCACGCTGGAGCGCCATGGCGCGGTCTCCGAGGCGACCGCGCGGGCGATGGCGCAGGGCGCCTTGAAGCATAGCCGTGGCCATTGGGCGGTGGCCATCACCGGCATCGCCGGACCCACCGGCGGCACACCGGAAAAACCGGTCGGCATGGTCTGCCTGGCCTGGGCGCAGCGCGACGGCGGCTGCGAAGCCCTGACCTGCAATTTCGCCGGCAACCGCGCCGAAGTCCGCGAACAGGCGGCGCGCATCGCGCTCAGCGGCGCGCTCAAACGAGTCATGGCGGCGACACTGATGGCCTGACCGGCCGCCTGGGGCGATCGGTTGCGGTCGACGCCAAAAATCAGCCAGTTTTCATTGGCGGGCTTCGGCTGTGATTTCTTTCAGCAAGCCTTCGACCATCGCCGCCGATTTTCCCTGCGGCTTTCGGTAGGCAACCCAGGTGCCGCTCTGGTCGCCCGGCAGGGTATAGACCGAAATGGCGAAGGGGCAAAGCACGATGTTGTGCGGATCGGCCTCCATCATCCGGCGCGACAGGCCGGCCGAGCAGAACTCGATGATTTCCGCCTGTTCGAATATCTTTTTTGCGCCGCCGATGTCGGCACCGGTGCGCTCGAGCATATCGGCGATGTGCGAGGTGAAATTGATCACCAGGCCGCGGTTTTCGACGGCGAGAACGATGGCCTCGCGGGTGTCGGCAAAGCTGGCGGCGGTCTTGTGACGAACCATCCAGTCATCGGCTAGCGCCATGCGGGAAAATAGGGCAAAGGCAAAAAGAAGGGCAAGGCGGCGCATGGCGACTCCGTATATCAGGACATTCTGATGCAATTCTAGCGCCTGTTGCGGTCGACGCTCGAAAAGGGCAGAAATTGCGCTGGCCGGAGACACCGCGGACTGTTGAAAATCGCGCTGGCGAACAGCCGGGTCTGGGTCTATCATCAGATTTCGGATACCGGTGGCATCTATCTTCGATGCCCTGTTCTGGGTATGGGCAAAGCACCCTCTCACGCTACATTCGGCTGCAGGCATTGTGGATATGGAGGTCAACGTGATCGAGATATTTAGCTTTGTCCAGGAATTGAACGATTCCGTCGAGGTCTTCAAGAAGGAGATCGAGATCCGGCATGACTGGGTTCCGGTCGTGGTATTTACCCTGTTCACCTTCATGAATTCGATACGAATCTTTGCCTATGTTCCCCAGCTTCTAAAGGTTACTGAGGACACTAACGGGGCAACAGCCATTTCGTACAGCACCTGGATACTGTTTTTTCTTTCCCACCTGACTACCGTCGCCTTTGCCATTTTCTATGTGGGCGATGTTGTCATGGCCTTGATTTTTTCCGGCAATGCGCTGGCGTGCTTTGCAATTCTGCTGGCCACCTTCATCAAGCGCAGAAAACACGCAGCCGGGCAGAAGTGCAAGCCCTGATCTTGCCGATTACCCCGGAAGCGGCGCGAACAGCGCTGCGAGATCGTCGCTGCCGAATTTCAGGTCCACGCCGTGATCCTCCGACAGGATGCCGGCGGCGAGTTCGGCCTTGCGTTCCTGCAGGGCGAGAATCTTTTCCTCGATGCTGCCGCTGACGATCAGCTTGTAGACAAACACCGGCTTGTCCTGCCCGAGGCGATGGGCGCGGTCGGTGGCCTGGTTTTCGACGGCCGGATTCCACCACGGGTCGTAGTGGATCACGGTGTCGGCGGCGGTCAGGTTGAGGCCGACGCCGCCAGCCTTGAGGCTGATCAGGAAGATCGGCACTTCGCCGGCCTGGAAGCGACGGACCGGTGTTTCGCGGTCGGCGGTGTCGCCGGTGAGCAGGGCGTAGTCGATGCCGATCGCGGTGAGCTCGTCTTCGATCAGCGCCAGCATGCTGGTGAATTGCGAGAAGACGAGGATGCGCCGGCCTTCGTCGACCAGTTCCGGCAACATCGCCATCAAGAGGTCGAGCTTGGCGCGTTCCCTGACTTTGCGCGCGGCGCCGGCCTTGACCAGGCGCGGGTCGCAGCAGACCTGGCGCAGCTTCAGCAGGGCGTCGAGGATGACGATCTGGCTGCGGTTGAAGCCGCGGCTGGCGATTTCGTCGCGCACCTTGACGTCCATCGCCGCGCGCACCGTTTCGTAGAGGTCGCGCTGGCCACCCTCGAGTTCGACGCTGCGCACGATAATGGTCTTGGGTGGCAGTTCCTGCGCCACGTCTTCCTTTTTGCGGCGCAGGATGAAGGGACGGATGCGGCGCGCCAGCAATTCGCGGCGCTGGCGGTCGTTCTGCTTCTCGATCGGCGTCCGCCAGTGCTTGACGAACTGCCGGCTGGCACCGAGAAAGCCGGGCAGCAGGAAGTCGAACTGGCTCCACAACTCGCCGAGGTGGTTTTCCAGCGGCGTGCCGGTCAGGCACAGGCGGTGGCGCGCGTCGATCTTGCGCACGGCCTCGGCGCCCTGGCTCTGGGCATTTTTGACGGTCTGCGCTTCGTCGAGGATGAGCAGGTGATAGCTGTGCTGCATCAACTCGTCGGCGTCGCGCCAGAGCAGCGGATAGGTGGTGAGGACGACGTCGTGGGCGGAAATCTCGGCGAAGCGGCTCTTGCGCTCGGGGCCGTGCAGCGAGAGGACGCGCAGATCAGGGGCGAAGCGCGCCGCCTCGTGTTTCCAGTTGAAGATCAGCGAAGTCGGCAGCACGATCAGCGCCGGCTTGTCGAGGCGTCCGGCTTCCTTTTCGAGTAGCAGGTGGGCCAGGGTCTGTGCCGTCTTGCCGAGACCCATGTCGTCGGCCAGGATGCCGGAGAGATTTTGCGCGCGCAGGAATTGCAGCCAGGCCAGGCCTTCCTTCTGGTAATCGCGCAGTTCGAGGCGCAGGCCGGCCGGCGACGCGATGCTGGTGATGCCCTGGGCAGCGCGCAGCTGGTCGGCGAGCGCCAGGATGTCGCCCTGGCCCTTGAACTGCCAGCGGCTGGTGTCGGTGAGTTCGGATAGGCGCGGCGCGTCGAAGCGCGAGACGCGCAGCGTTTCGCCGCCGGAAAAGCCGTCGAAGAGGTCGATCAGCGTGGCCGCCAGTGGCTTGATGCGGCTGGCCGGCACGCGGATGCGCTGGCGCAGCGGCGTCTGTAGTTCGATCGGTTCGTCGTCGGCAATCGCCTCGATCTGGACGCTGTCGAGCCAGCGCGGGTCGCGGCGGAACAGCGCGGCGAGCAGCGGCGCCAGCGCTAGGCGCTGGCCCTCGACGATGACGCCCATGTCGAGGTCGAACCAGCCGTTGTCGGATTCGACGAGATCGGCTTCCCAGCCATCGACTTCGAGCAGGTGGTGGCGGAAGTCTTCCGGGTGTTCGACCTGCCAGCCGGCGGCACGCAAGGTCTCGCGTCCGTCCTGCATGAAGGCGGTCCACGCGCTTTCGCTAACCAGGCCGTAGACGCCGTCCGGCGGGCGGCCGAAGGTGTCCAGCGTGTGCGAAGGCAGCTTTTCGAAGCCGGCTGCGGTCAACGCCTGCAGGGCACGCATTTCCGCGTCGGGCCGCCGCTTGAGGTGCACCGTCTCGCCCTCGGGCAGGGTCACGAATTCATGGCGCTCGTCGGGGCGTACGTCGACGTCGGCGTAACGGAACAGCGGCCGTGCGACATCGAAGAAATCGCCGGTGAGGCTGCTGCCATAGCCGCGCCAAGCGCGGTTGCCGTGGGTCGGTACGGTGTCGAGCTGGAGCACCGGCTGCAGCGGCGCATCCACGGTGCGCAGGCGGATCGTCGCGTCCTCGGTGGGCTTGGGCAGGTCGGGCGCCAGTTCGTCCAGCGTCTGGGCAACGACCGAGGCTTCCTTGGCCGACAGCGGCGGCAGGCTGAACAGCCGGCTGATCACCGCCGGGTTGCCGGTGACTTCCAGCGGGCCGGCTTCACCCTCGGCGAGATCGACATACCACGGCGGCTGCACCGGGACGATCAGCGGCGCCGCCGGCTGGGCGAGCAGCAGGGGTCGCTGCAGGCCGCGCGCATCGACCCGCCAGCCGATGGTGGCCGGGCGCGGCTGCCCTTCTTCGAGCGGCAGGCCGTCGCCGTTGTCTACATAGAAACGGCCGCTTTCGAGCAGGCGTTGCAGTGTTTCGGCGCCATGCCGGGGGCCGAGCCCGAAGGCGCGCAGGCCGGTTTCATGCAGACGGTCGGCCCACAGCGGGCGCAGGATGCCGAGGTCGGCCTCGCTGACGAACTGCGGCGGATTGATCAGGGCGCGCTCGATGTTCCACCACTCCTCGGCGCTGTCGGGAAACTTGCCCTTGGCGATTTCGATGCCGAAATGACGCTGGTCGGGCGTCCATTTGAGCATGTAGAACAGCTGCTGGCGGGCGCCGGACGGCCGGGATTTCTTCTTGGCGACGGCGATCGAGGCACGGCGCAGGTCTTCGACCCACGACAGCACGCCGGGGCTGACGCGATCCGGCGTGTCGCGCTCTTCAAGCGCGCGCAGCAGCATGGCCGCGACATGCTTGCAGTGGCTGCCGACCGGGCAGGTGCAGGTACTGGCCAGCGTCGTTACCCCCGGCTTGCCATTCAC